>Ga0102589_1000255_pt1 | contig 131428 bp, 116 predicted proteins | sample AraplaMF_Col_mLB_FD_76858 | JGI IMG/M metagenome (GOLD analysis project Ga0102589, IMG submission 76858) | Arabidopsis root microbial communities from the University of North Carolina, USA - plate scrape MF_Col_mLB | ecosystem: Host-associated > Plants > Roots > Endosphere | place: USA...
CCTTGTGCTCGGCGCCAAGCATGGGGCGCAGCTGCGCGAGCACTTCGAACATGCGCAGCGCATACGCTTCGCCGCGCAGCCCGCCCTCCCACGACAGGGTCACGCCATGGAACTCGGTGGTGATGCCGTTTGCGAGCAGCTGGCGGTCCACGTCGAGCAGCGCACCCGCATACGGAAAACTGACGCCCGGGCGCGGCATGACGGCGCGCTCGAATGCATCGCCATGGATATCGACGATGCCGGGCAGCACCAGCAGGTCGCCCGCGTCAAGCCATAAGCCGGATGCAGGCGCATGCTGGGCGACAGTGCCATCGCGCCAGCCAAGCGTAGCCGGCCCCACGCCCGCCGCACCAAGCACGCGGCGCCCCGTGATGCCGCTCAGCTGCGGCGCTTGGGTAGGAATGATCGTATGCATGGACATGCACGTTAGCGCGGACAAATGACAAACAGATGTCTAGACCAATGCGCGCGGCCTCGATGCGCCTCAGTCGCTGTCCGACACCGTCAGCTGCACCCAGTCCCCGGCAAAGCGCGTCACGCTGTACTGCACTGGAACGCCATCGATATCGACATTGAGCGCCTCCACCTGCAGCACCGGCCGCGTCTTGGGCTGGTTCAGCAGCCGTGCCACCGGGGCGCTCGGCATCGCGGCGGTAATGCGCGACCACTTGCGCGTGTAGTCAGCGATGCCGAACTGCGCGAGCGCACGCGACACCGACTGCTGCGCGCGCAGCGCCTCCTCGATGCCAGGAAAGCGCTTCGGATCGAAATAATGCTCGGCAACGTCGATGGTGCGCGCTTCTGCCCGCCCGAGCATCTGCACGTGCAGCACCGGCGCCGTGCGCGCCAGGCCCAGGTGGCGCGCGATCTCCGGCGCGCGCAGTTCCTGGCAGCCGATGATCTCGGTATGTCCGCGCATGCCCTGCGCGGCCAGGTTCTGCGAAAAGCGCGTGCGCCGCCCGATCGCGTAGTCGATCGCATGCTCCTGCACGAAGGTGCCGCGGCCCTGCTCGATGCGCACCAGTCCGCTCAGCTCCAGTTCACCCATGGCGCGCCGGATGGTGTGCCGGTTCACGGCAAAGCGTGTCGCCAGCTCCGGCTCCGGCGGCAGCTGCTCGCCGGGCTGGTACAGCTTGTTGCGGATGTCATCCGCCAGCGCCTCGCCGATCTGGCGCCACACGGCCACGCCGGAACCCCGTTCTACTTCCCGATCAGACATCCTGCCCTCTTGTCATCAAGCGTTCATTGGTGCCATGCGATTGTGCCCGAGTTATGCCGGCATGGCAGGGAGCCCGACTAATGCCGGGCAGCGTCATGAAACGTTCATCTGCCTGTGGTCTAGTAGCGGCGTGTTCACGTTGTGACATCTAAACGTATAGACGTATAGGGGTGATGATGCAAAGCGAAACCGCCGGTCCGGCAATGACCGATGCGAACCCGGCCCGCGCTGCGTGGCTGCGGATATTGGCAATGGCGCCAACCGAGGCGCTCGATGCTGCCTATGCCCGGCTGGGCCAGGCAGCGGCCCTGCCCGCGTGGCGCCTGCTGCGCAAGCCTGAATCCGGCATGGCGATGGTGCGCGCGCGTGCCGGCGGCACCGGAGCGCAGTTCAACCTCGGCGAAATCACGGTCACGCGCTGCGCGGTCGTGCTGGAAGACGGCAATGCCGGCGGCACGGTAGGCGTCGCCTATGTGCAGGGCCGCAGTACGCAGCACGCGCAGCAGGCGGCGGTGCTGGACGCGCTGCTGCAGCGCCCGGCCTGGCACCAGCGCGTGCACGACGCCGTGCTGGCGCCGCTGGCCGATGCCCATGCCGCACGCGCGGCGCAGCAGGCAGCTACCGCCGCGCAGACGCGCGTGGAGTTCTTCACCATGGTCCGGGGAGAGGACTGACATGATTTCCACCAGGACATCCGCCACCCCGATGCCGTCCGCCGCCACTTCGCTGGTGCCGGGCTTCGACAACCCGGTCGACGACGCCCAGCAGGTGTTCCGCGCCACGCTGCATGCCTTTGCCCATCCCGGACAAGTCCAGTCCCTGCCGACGACCACCGGCCTGCCCGACGGCCTGTCGCCGGCGCTTGGCGCGCTGCTGCTGACGTTGGCCGATCCCGACACCCCGGTGTGGCTGCCGGCGGGCGTACCCGCCGCCGCGCGCGCTTTCCTGCGCTTCCATTGCGGCTGCCCGCTGACCGACGACCTGCGCGCCGCCACCTTTGTATGCGTGCCCGCCGGCCACGCCATGCCGGCGCTGGCCGACTGCGCGCAGGGCGAGCCCGCGTTCCCGGACCGTTCGGCCACGCTGCTGGTGGAAGTCGCGTCGCTCGGCGACGGCGACATCTTCACGCTGCGCGGCCCCGGTATCGAACACACGCAAACGCTGCGCGTGACCGGCCTGGAGGCCGACTTCCGCGGCGCCTGGCGCGCCAACAACGACCGCTTTCCCCTGGGCGTCGACCTGCTGCTCGCCAGCGGCGACCGGTTCTGCGCGCTGACGCGCACCACGCAGATGGAGGCCTGACATGTATGTAGCCGTCAAAGGTGGCGAACGCGCCATCCTGAATTCGTACCAGATGCTCGACGCCTATCGCCGCGGCGACACGGCACTGCCCGAGCTGACGCTGGCGCAGATCCGCGAGCAGATGCCGCTGGCGGTGTCGCGCGTGATGGCCGAGGGCTCGCTGTACGACCCGCACCTGGCCGCGCTGGCGCTGAAGCAGGCCGCCGGCGACCAGATCGAGGCGGTATTCCTGCTGCGCGCGTACCGGACTACGCTGGCGCGCTTTGGCTATACCGTGCCGGTCGATACCGGCGCGATGCGCCTGCAGCGCCGGATTTCCTCGACGTTCAAGGACGTCCCCGGCGGGCAGGTACTCGGGCCGACCTACGACTACACGCAGCGCCTGCTGGACTTTTCGCTCGAAGCCGGCCGCGATCCCGCACCGCTGCCGCCTTCGGCCGAGCCGCTGCCCGCCAGCATGCCGCGCGTGACCGGCCTGCTGGAGGCGGAACAACTGGTCGAAGCCGACGAGATCCCCGCCGGCGACCCCGCCCCGCCCGACCTGACGCGCGAGCCGCTGACCTTTCCGGCCAGCCGCGCCGCGCGCCTGCAGAACCTGGCGCGCGCCGATGAAGGCTTCCTGCTGTCGATGGGTTATTCGACGCAGCGCGGCTATGGCAACTCGCATCCGTTCGCGGCGGAAATCCGCTTTGGCAGCGCCGAGGTCGAGCTGTTCGTCGAGGAACTCGGCTTCGCCGTGACGATCGGCGAAATCGAGCTGACCGAATGCCAGATGGTCAGCCAGTTCACCGGCAACGCCGACGAAGCGCCGCGCTTCACGCGTGGCTACGGCCTGGTGTTTGGCTACAACGAGCGCAAGGCCATGTCGATGGCGCTGACCGACCGCGCCATGCGTGCCGCCGAACTGGGCGAGGCCGCCGACGCCCCCGCCAACGATATCGAATTCATGCTGTACCACAGCGACAATGTCGAGGCCTCCGGCTTCGTGCAGCACCTGAAGCTGCCGCACTACGTCGACTTCCAGGCCAACCTGGAACTGCTGCGTCGCCTGCGCGGCGAACAGGAAGGCACGAATGCCGCCGCCGCGCCGGCCGATTCGCAATCCATGCAACCCATGCAACCCGCATCGCATCCACAGCCCCGGCCGCAAGAGGAGACGCTGGCATGACCGCCGCGAACGCATCCGCCGCCACGGGCATCGCCCGCGACGAGCACTACAACTTCGCTTACCTCGACGAATCGACCAAGCGCATGCTGCGCCGCGCCCTGCTCAAGGCCGTGGCGATCCCCGGCTACCAGGTCCCGTTCGGCAGCCGCGAAATGCCGCTGCCCTACGGCTGGGGCACGGGTGGCATCCAGGTCACCGCCGCCATCATCGGCAAGCCCGACATGCTCAAGGTGATCGACCAGGGTTCCGACGACACCACCAACGCCATCAATATCCGCCGCTTCTTCGGCCGCGTGACCGGCGTGCAGACCACCGAGCACACCGCCGAGGCGACCATCATCCAGACCCGCCACCGCATTCCGGAAACGCCGCTGCGCGCGGGCCAGACCATGGTGTTCCAGGTGCCGATCCCCGAGCCGCTGCGCTGGCTGGAGCCGAGCGAGACCGAGACCCGCACCATGCATGCGCTGTCCGAGTACGGCGCGATGCACGTGAAGCTCTATGAAGACATCGCCCATCACGGGCATATCGCCACCACCTACGACTATCCCGTGATCGTCAACCAGCGCTACATGATGCGGCCCTCGCCGATTCCCAAGTTCGACAACCCCAAGCTCGACCGCAGCCCCGCGCTGATGCTGTTCGGCGCAGGGCGCGAGAAGCGCGTCTATGCCGTGCCGCCGTACACCTCGGTAAAGAGCCTGGATTTCGCCGACCATCCGTTCACGGTCGAGAAGTGGACGAGCTGCTGCGCGCAATGCGGCGCCACCGACAGCTACCTGGACGAGATCATCACCGACGATGCGGGCACGCGCATGTTCGTCTGCTCGGACACCGAGTACTGCGCCGACCGCCGGGCCGGGCAAGCGGTCAAGCACGCCGCGGGAGGTGCACGATGAGCACGACCCCGCTGCTGTCGGTGCGCAACCTGACGTGCACCTGGGACGGCCTGCATGGCTGCCATGACGTCAGCTTCGACCTCTATCCCGGCGAAGTGCTGTGCGTGGTCGGCGAATCCGGCTCGGGCAAGAGCACGCTGCTGCAGGCCTTGTCGATGCAGGCGCCGCCGCAGCGCGGCAGCGTCAGCTACGACATGCGCGAGTCCGGCCTGACCGACCTGGCCACGCTGTCGAGCGCACGCATGCGGCTGCTGGCACGCACCGACTGGGGCTTCGTGCGCCAGCATGCCCGCGACGGCCTACGCATGCAGGTCAGCGCGGGCGCCAATATCGCCGAGCGCCTGATGGCGGTGGGCGAGCGCCACTACGGCAACCTGCGCGAAGTCGCCGGCAGCTGGCTGGAGAAAATGGAGATCGACCTGGCCCGCCTCGACGATGTCCCCGGCACGTTCTCCGGCGGCATGCAGCAGCGCCTGCAGATCGCGCGCAACCTGGTCACGCATCCACGGCTGGTGTTCATGGACGAGCCCACCGCGTCGCTCGATGTCTCGGTGCAGGCGCGCCTGCTCGATCTGCTGCGCCGGCTGGTCTCCGATCTCGGCCTGGCCGCCGTGCTGGTCACGCACGACCTCGCCGTCGCGCGCCTGCTGGCGCACCGCACGCTGGTGATGCAGGGCGGCCGCGTGGTCGAGCAAGGCCTGACCGACCAGATCCTCGACGACCCGCAGCACCCCTACACGCAACTGCTGGTCTCTTCCATCCTGCAAGGCTGACGACAATGCAAGCAGACAATGCACAGAAGCTGAAGAAGCTGGTTGAGGTGCGCGGCCTCGGCAAGATGTTTACGCTGCACAACCAGGGCGGCATCCGCCTGCCGGTGCTGAACGCGATCGATTTCGACGCCGCGCGCGGCGAATGCCTGGTGCTGTCGGGCCCTTCCGGCACCGGCAAGAGCACGCTGCTGCGCTGCCTCTATGGCAATTACCTGGCCACCGAAGGCAGCATCCGCCTGCGCGACACCAGCGCCGACGGCGAGCCGTGGGTCGAGCCGAACAGCGCGCCCGAACAGCGCGTGCTGAAGCTGCGCCGCGACGTGATCGGCTATGTCAGCCAGTTCCTGCGCGCGATCCCGCGCGTGTCGGCGCTGGACGTGGTGGCCGATCCGCTGCAACAGCGCGGCACCAGCCATGAAGAAGCGCGCGCGCGCGCCGAAGTACTGCTGGAACGGCTCAACCTGCCGCGCCGGCTGTGGGAACTGCCACCGGCAACGTTCTCTGGCGGCGAGCAGCAGCGCGTCAACATCGCCCGCGGCCTGATCGGCGGGCACCCGATCCTGCTGCTCGACGAGCCGACCGCCTCGCTCGATGCCGACAACCGCGCGGTCGTGGTCGAGCTGATCCGCGAAGCACTGGCCGACGGCCGCGCGCTGATCGGCATCTTCCACGACGAGGCGGTACGCGATGCCGTGGCGACGCGCCTGCTGCCGCTGCAGCCCGCCACTGCCCTCGCCCCCAACTGCCAGTAACTGTCCAGAACAACGGAGCCGGACATGACCGCAACCTACCTGACGCACGCCACCCTGGTACTGCCCGACCGTGTGCTGCACGACAGCGCGCTGCTGATCGAGGACGGCCATATCGCCGCCATCGAACCGTCTGCCGCGCCTGCAAGCGCCCACGTGATCGACCTGCGCGGCCACACCGTGATGCCCGGGCTGATCGACGTGCATTGCGATGCCATCGAGAAAGAGGTGGAACCGCGTGCCAACGTGCTGTTCCCGCTGGATTTCGCCGTGGCACAGGTCGACCGCCGCAACGCCGCGGCTGGCATCACCACGCCGTACCATGCGCTCTCCTTTGCCGGCAACCACTTCGGCGTGCGCAACGTCGACACCGCCGCCACGCTGGTGCGCACCGTGGCCGCGTTCCGCAGCCATAGCCTGGTCGACAACCGCATCCACTGCCGCTATGAAGTGACCGATTCCAGCGCCGTGCCGGTGCTGGAAATGCTGATGGCCGAGGGTGTGGTCGACCTGCTGTCGGTGATGGACCACTCGCCGGGCCAGGGCCAGTTCAAGACGCTGGACGCCTACCTCGCCTACATGATCGGCAACCACGGCATGACCCGCGAGGAAGCCGCCGACGCCGCCGACAAGAAAGCTGCCGCGCTGGATGGCGCGCATGAGCGCGTCAACCGGCTGGTGGCACAGGCGCACCGCCTCGGCATCCCCACGGCCAGCCATGACGACGATTCGCCGCAGCGCATCGCCGCCATGCAGGCGCTGGGCGTGCGCATGAGCGAGTTCCCGATCAACCTGGAGACCGCGCAAGCCGCGTGCGCACAGGCACTGCCGACCATCCTGGGCGCACCCAACGTGCTGCGCGGCAAGAGCCAGAGCGGCTCGATGCGCGCCATCGACGCCATCCACGCCGGCGTCGGCACCATCCTGTGCTCGGACTACCAGCCGTCAACGCTGATTGCAGCGGCCTATGCCGCCGCCCGGCAGGCCGAACTGCCGCTGAACGAAGCGCTCGCGCTGGTGACGGCAAACCCCGCGGAAGCCTGCCTGCTGCGCGACCGGGGCCGGCTGGCGCCGGGCCTGCGCGCCGACGTGATCGCCGTAGCCAGCGTGGCCGGCCAGCCAATGGTCACCCATACGTGGTCGGCGGGGCGGATGGTGTTTGCGGCCGGGTACCGCGGCGGCCCGCCCGAGCCGACGGCCATGTCCCGGCGGCAAGCAATGCACGCGCTGGCCTGAATCGGGTTCATTACGCGCCACCACGCATCAGGCTCTTGGGCGTAGATGTCATAGAAGGGATTGCCAACGGCTACTGGCGCCGCGGACGCTATTTCGCCTCTGCCGCAGGAAATGCAGGACGCCCTCACGGCAACCCATCCGCCGGCAACACGCTTAACCCCGACGCGCTGGTCGACATGGTCCTGCGCTGGCTCCTGAGTACGCCGTTCTCGTCGAACTCAAGCAGCACCATCGACGACTTGATGGACCCGCCGGCGAACAACGGCCCGATGAAGGGGATAAAACTCTCGGGATGCGGCCGGGAGCTAGCAAAGGAATAGACCAGGATGGTCGAGCCGTTGCTGAGCGTCGTCTGCGAGGTCGGCTTGCCCAGCTGCGCGGTCACGTCGTCGAGCGTGGAGAAGTCGAGCAGGAAGTTCTCCAGGTGCTCCTGCCGGACGTCGACGCCCGTCGAAACGCAGGCAGCCAGCATCGTGCTGGCCGCGATCAGGGCGTAAACGCGCTTCATGCCGTCACCGCCATACCGTTGTGCGTGGCGGGGAGCGTATGCAGGGCCTTGGTGCCAGCGTAGCCCCGCATTGCGTCCGGCATGCCCATTTTTAAAGCATAGACGCTCCCGCCGGCGTTGGTTTGCGTCTTCAGCAATGCGCAGCCTGATCCGGTTTGCCCCGGCGATGCAGGTGCCTCCGGGGCCATTCCGGATCCGCTTCCTGTCGTACACTAGGCACTGCCGCCGCACTGAACCGTGCGATTCCATGTTCGTAGTGCCCGCCTTGACTCTGCTCAAGCCTTTATCTGCCGAGCGCTAGCAAACTGTCGTCCATGACTTTTCCTACCTCGCCATCCGACACGCCCCGTGCCGGCAACGCTGGCCAATCCAGCGCCTCGCCCAGGTCCCATCGCCCCCTGCCCTTGCCGCGCGGGCGTCTTTCTTGGATCACCGGCATCGTCAGCTGGATCGTGCTGATTGCCAGCACCCTGTTCTGGTGCCTGTTGCTGTTCCCGCTGGCGCTGCTGAAGCTGGTGCTGCCGTTCGCCGCGGTCCGCCGGCGCATCGATCCGGTGCTCAACGGCATTGCCACGGGTTGGATCTCCTGGAATACCGGCTGGTTCGCGCGCATCCAGCAGGCGCCGTGGGATGTCCAGGGCAACACCGGGCTGCGCTACGCGGACTGGTACCTGGTCAACTGCAACCACCAGTCGTGGGCCGATATCTTTGTGCTGCAGCGCGCGCTGAACCGCCGCATCCCTTTGCTGAAGTTCTTCCTGAAGCAGCAGCTGATCTATGTGCCGGTGATCGGGCTGGCGTGGTGGGCGCTGGACTTTCCGTTCATGAAGCGCCATGGCAAGACAGAACTGCGCCGCAATCCGGCGCTGCGGCGCCAGGACCAGGAAACGGCGCGGCGCGCGTGCGAGAAATTCTCGCTGGTGCCCACCAGCGTGATGGTGTTTGCCGAGGGCACGCGCTTCAGCGAGGCCAAGCGCGCCGCGCAGGCGTCGCCGTATCGTCACCTGCTCAAGCCCAAGGCGGGTGGACTGGCGGTGGCGCTGAATGCGATGGGAACGCGCTTTCGCTCGATGATCGACGTGACCATCGCCTATCCCGACGGCATACCGAGCTTCTGGGACCTGGCATGCGGCCGCGCCGGCATGGTGGTGGTGCGCATGCACCAGCTGGAGGTGCCACCGGCGTTCTGCGAGGCCGACTACACCACCGACAAGGCGTTCCGCACGGAATTCCACCACTGGCTGGCGCATCAGTGGCAGTCCAAGGACGACGAGATCCAGGCCCTGACGACCCGGCGCGACGACTGACCGCGCGCGCATCAGCCGGCCGCCGCCCTCCGCCGCCCCTCTTACCCCGGCAGCCGCTCCACCGCCCGCTTGCCCTGGCTGACCGCCGCCGTCACCGACGGGCTGCCGGCATTGTCGCTGTTGGCAATGCTGATGTTGCCAACCCCGGCCAGATTCGGCCAGGCCGCGTCGGCCGCCACGTTCTCGCCGGCCACGCTGTCCGGCATATAGCTGTAGCCGTGCGCCCAGCGGTTCACCGTGATGCCGCGGATCACTTTGCTGGCGCTGAAGCCGGCCTGCCCCAGCATCCGGTCCAGCTGCGCGCGGATGTCTCGCTCCAGCGCCTCGAAGGGCGTCCCGAGCAGGAAGGCCCGGCCGGCTCGGAAGCGGTCGCGCGCGCGCATGCCGCTGTCGGGCACGGTAGGCACATAAAGCATGTGCAGCACCGCCGGGTCGGACGGGCGAGATCCCGCGGGCGGCTCCAGCCACAGGTCGGTGTACGTCATGGCTGGCGCGTGAATGCGCCGCGCGCGCAGCGCGGCGAAGGCCTGCCAGTTATCGAGCGCCACCTTGGTGTAGACCAGCGGAGCCTTGGCCTCGTCGCGCAGGACCGCCTTCTGTGCCGCCGGCAGCGACGGCAGCAGATACGGGATCATCATGTTGTAGCCGGCCAGCACCACGTGGCGCGCTTCGACACGGTGCAGGTTGCCGCGCCAGCCGTAGGTCACGCGAGTGATGTTGCCATCGGGCTCGACCGCGATCGCGGTGCTGTTCAGCCGCAGCCGCACCGGCGCGCCGTCGCGGTCCAGCCGGCTGTAGTCGAAAGCGGCGGCGGCCACGTCGGCGGGGGTGGCAATCGACGCCACGCCGGGAACCAGGCTGTGCACCAGCAGCCGCGCCAGCGAGGCATTCCCGTCCGGGAACCACAGGCGCGAGGCCGGAGACTTGCCCAGCCGGGGGTTCGGCGCCGGCGCGGGCATGTTGGCGCCGACGGGCAGCCCGATCGCGATCGCATCGGCCACCGATATGCCGTCGGCATCGAGCGCATAGGCATCGTTGCTGCGGCTGCGCAGGAAGCGCAGCGCCGGCAGGCCGAGGCCGGCCTTGTCGCGCAGGAAGGCGGCGTAGCGCATGGTGCGCAGTGCAGCGGCGCGTGCGGCGCCGTCGAGCCCGGGCAGGTAGTCGGTGGTGCCGGCCGCCAGTCGGGCCAGCGCGGCGCGGTCCGCCGCGGGTAGCGGCGCCTGCTCGAGGAAGCGCTGCAGGCCCGCGGCGTCGGGACCCTGCGCGCGCAGGCCATTGCGCGCATCGGCCAGCTCGCCGAACGGATCGCCGCCGATCCACTGGTCGCGGCCGAAATGCTCGGCATCGAAAAACACGGCACGGCCCATGCCCTGCGCGGCATAAGGGTCGGACGGCGGCGCGGCCGGCGCACGCGCGGGATCGAGGCCGATGCCGGCCAGCAGCTCGCGCATGGCGGTGTCGCTGGCCGCGCCGGGCGGCATCTCGGCGCTGCCCCCATAGGTGACCAGCCGCTGGCCGCGGACGGTGAATTCGTTGCGCTTGGCGTGGCCGCCGAAGTCGTCGTGGTTGTCGAGGATCAGGATGCGCCGGGCGGCGCCGAAACGGCGCCGGTAGAACCACGCCGCCGACAGTCCGCTCAGCCCGCCGCCGACCACGACCAGGTCAAAGGCCTCGCGCGCCAGCACCACGGGATATTTGGCACCCTCGCGCGCCAGGCCGTGGGCCAGCGTATAAGTGCCGGCATGGTTGCCGCGCAGCCCGGTCAGGGCCGGCGGATAGCCGGTGCTTGCCGCCCCGACCTGCTGCGCGTGCAGCCATTGCGCCGGTGTCAGCCCGGCGGCAATGGTCAGCGCCGTGCCGTTGAGGAAGTCTCTGCGCGTGATCGTCATCGGATGCTCATCGAAATGCGGTGCGTGCCGGGGCGCTTCGTCTCAGGGCTGTGTCGCCAGGGCCTTGCGCCGCGCGGCCACGTCGGCTTCGGTCACCGGGCCGGCACGGTTGCCCCAGCCGCGCCGGATGAAAGTCAGCACGCTGGCCAGTTCCTGGTCGTCCAGCGTCCAGCCGTAGCCGGGCATGTGGTAGTCGGTGGCGGCGGTGCCGACGCGCGCGGTCACGGCGCCATCGAGCAGCAGGTTGATCAGCGACGCCGGATCGGGATCGGCCACGGTCGGGTTGCCTGCCAGCGGCGGAAACACGCGCGCGAAGCCCCTGCCATCTGCGCCATGGCACGGCATGCAGAACACCGCGTACTGGCGTGCGCCCGGCAGGTCGAAGCGGCCCTGGTGCAGTTGCCGCGCGGTGGCCGGATCGGGGCGGAACGGCTTGTCCTCGCCGCGCGCGCCGGGCAGCGACTTGAGGTAGGCCGCCACGGCATCGAGGTCGCCCTGACTCATGTATTGCGTGGCGGTGGAAATGACAGTGGACATTGGTCCGAACGAGGTCGCGTGCCCGTTGCGCCCGGTGCGCAGGAACTCGGCAATGTCCGTGCGCGACCATGCGCCGAGGCCGGTGACCTGGTCGCCGGTCAGGTTGGTCGCCGACCAGCCTTCCACGCTGGCGCCGGACAGGAAGTGGCGGCTGCGCTCGTCCAGGCCTTTCTCGGCAAATAACCGGCCGCGCGGTGTGTGGCAGGCACCGCAGTGGGCCACCGCCTGCACCAGGTAGGCGCCCCGGTTCCAAGCGTTCCCGCGCGCGGGCTCGATGCGAACCGGGTCATCATCGAGAAACAGCAGGTTCCACACCGATAGCAGCGAGCGCATGCCGTACGGAAAGCGCAGCTGCGGCGCCGGGTTGCGCTGCGCCACCGGCACGACCTCCGCGCGCAGGTAGGCATACAGCGCGGCCACGTCGTCGGCACGCATGCGGGCGTAGGAGGGGTACGGCATGGCCGGATAGAGGCGCCTGCCGTCGCGCGCTACGCCCTGGCGCAGCGCGCGGTCAAACTCGGCCAGCGTATAGGCGCCGATTCCGTTGGCGGCGTCGGGGGTGATATTGGTCGAGTGGAGGGTGCCGACGGCGGTGCGGATCAGCAACCCGCCGGCAAACGGCTTGCCGCCTTCGGCGGTATGGCATGCGGCGCAGTTGCCGATGCGCGCGAGATAGCGGCCGCGTTCGACCTGCTGCGCCTCGGGGGTGCCCGCGGCCAGCGCCGGACGGAGCGGGCCGGCAACCAGCAGCGCCAGGGAAAGCCACAGCCAGGGCAGCCAGGGCAGCCGTCGCACCGGCAGCAAAGCGGCGGCGCGACGCCGCCCGGTCGGGCAAGACATGGGGTCGATCAGCTTGTTGTTGTGATGGGAATGTAACGCGACGCCGCTGCTCAGGCTATCGTCATGGCCGGCACGGCGCCTGCCGCCGCCGACGCGCTCGACACGGCCCAGTTGGCGGCCAGCACCAGGCAGGCCACCAGCCCGGCGGCCACGGCCACGCCGGTCAGGATCAGCGGCACGGGGCGCAGGTTCTCCAGGTCGCGCTGGTGTTCCTGGCCCTTGCGCAGGCCAAGGAAGCCCCACAGCACGGTCCGCAGCAGCCTCAACGGGTTCATTGTCTCTCCTTGCACGAAAAGCCTTTGGCGACGACAAGCGATTATGGCGTCCACCCGCCAGCCATAACAGCATCAGATACCCGGAAAATTTACGTATCAGTTGCCGGGCCCGGGCGATAATGCCACGACACACCCCGCCCCGGACAGCGCCCCATGAAACGGTACGAAGCCCTCGCCGAAACCCTGGCCGCCGATATCCGCAACGGCAGCCTGCCGCCCGGCACCCGCCTGCCATCGATCCGCAAGACCGTGGCGCAATACGGCGTCAGCCCTTCCACCGCGTTCCAGGCCTACTACCGGCTGGAAGAGCGCGGCCTGGTGCGCGCGCGCGAGCGTTCGGGCTACTACGTCGCCGGGGCGGCGCGGCGCGACCTGCCGCAGCCGCAGGCCCGGCCGTCGCGGCAGGCCTCGACCCAGGTCGACATTTCCAAGCTGGTGTTCGCGGTGCTGGAGGGCGCGCGCGACCGCAAGCTGGTGCAGTTCGGCTCGGCGTTCCCGTCGCCCGAACTGTTCCCGTGGGAGCGGCTGGGCAAGTCGCTGGCGCGGGCCGGCCGTGCGCTCGATCCGTGGCATTCGGTCAACGACCTGCCGCCCGGCAACGCGGCGCTGCGGCGGCAGATTGCACTGCGCTACCTCGGCGCGGGCGCGCCGCAGCCGGCCGAGGACCTGGTCGTCACCAACGGCGCGCTGGAAGCGCTGAACCTGTGCCTGATGGCCGTGACCCAGCCGGGCGACGTGGTCGCGATCGAATCGCCGGGCTTCTACGCCGCGCTGCAGGCGCTGGAACGGCTGCGCCTCAAGGCACTGGAGATCCCGGTCGATCCGGCCGAGGGCATCGACCTGGGCGCGCTCGACAACGCGCTGTCGCGCCACCCGGTCAAGGCCTGCTGGTTCATGACGCAGTTCCAGAATCCGCTCGGCGCCAGCATGTCGGAAGACAAGAAGAAGGCGCTGGTGGCGCTGCTCGCACGCCATCAGGTGCCGCTGATCGAGGACGATGTCTATGGCGAGCTTTATTTCGGCAACCGCTGCCCGCTGCCGGCCAAGGCCTTCGATACGCAGGGGCTGGTAATGCACTGCAGTTCGTTCTCGAAGACGCTGTCGCCGGGCTTCCGCATCGGCTGGGTGGCGCCGGGCCGCTTCGGCGAGGCGATCCAGCGGCTCAAGCTGATGACCACGCTCTCGGCCGGCGTGCCCACCCAGGTGGCGCTGGCCGAGTACCTGCAGCACGGCGGCTACGACAAGCACCTGCGCCGCCTGCGCCATGTGCTGGAGATGCAGCAGGGCCAGATGCTCGACGCCATCGGACGGCATTTCCCCGAGGGCGTGCGCGTATCGCGGCCGGATGGCGGGTACTTCCTGTGGGTCGAATTCGCGCCGGGCTTTGACGCGCTGGCGCTGCACCATGCCGCGCTGGAGGCCGGCATCGGACTGGCGCCGGGGCCGATCTTCTCGGCGCGGCAGGGCTACCGCAACTGCATCCGGCTCAACTATGGGCATTTGTGGAACGACGAAGCGGAGGCGGCAATCGCCACGCTTGGGCAGCTGATCGCGCAACAGTCCGCCTGAACGCTGTCAGCGCGTGTCGCGGTGGCGGCGCAGCGCCCATTCGAGCGTCTCGAACGCGGCCTGCACGGCGAGCGCCAGCAGCGCGGCCGGAATCGCGCCGGCAAGCAGCAGCGTGGTGTCGTTGAGCGCCAGCCCGGTGGCGATACGCTCGCCAAAGCCGCCGGCGCCGACGAAGGCCGCGATCGTGGCCGTACCCACGCTGATGATGGCGGCGGTCTTGACGCCGGCCAGCAGCACCGGCAGCGCCAGCGGCAGTTCCACGTAGCGCAGGACCTGGCCGCCGCGCAGCCCGAGCGCGCGGGCCGCGTCGCGCATGCCCGGCGGCACCTGCTCCAGCCCGGTGGCGGTGTTGCGCACGATTGGCAGCAGCGCATACAGGAACAGCGCGACCAGCGCGGGCCACACGCCGATGCGGCCCAGCAACGGGATCAGCATCGCCAGCAAGGCCAGCGACGGCACGGTCTGCAGCACACTGACGGCGCCCAGCACCACTTGCCCGGTGCGCCGGCGGCGCGCGGCCAGGATGCCCAGCGGCACGCCGGCCAGCGTGGCAGCGCCGACCGCGCCGGCCACCAGGCCGACATGGCGCCGCGCCAGCCGGTTGGTGTCGGGACCAAGCAGCGCGCCGAGCAGGCGGCGCTCGCTGCTGCCCGCCGCCGCGGCTGCGGACGCCGGCGCCACGCCCGGTTCCGTGCCGGGGTTCGAGCCACGCGCCAGAAACGCTCGCGCGACGACATCGAACGGCTTGCGGTCGATCTCCGCCGCGGCGTTCATCGCCACCATGTCAGCCGCGCTGATGCGGCCCGACAAGCGCTGCAGCGCCTGCCACGCCTGCGGGAAGCGCTGCGGCACGTCCAGCCGGTACACCACCACCGCGTCATAGCGCGGGAAATAGCGCCGGTCATCCTCCAGCACGCGCAGCCGGTACTTGAGGATCTTGGCGTCGGTCGAATAAATGTCGATCGCATCCACCTGCCCCGCTGCCAGCGCCTCATAGGCAACGCCGTGGTCCAGCCCGACCGGCTGCTGCGGCAGGCGATAGCGGCTGGCAAGACCGGGCCAGCCGTCCGCCCGGCCGAGGAATTCGTGCGACAGGCCCAGCCGCAGCCGCGGCTGCGCGGCCAGGTCGCTGAGCCGACGCAGGTTGGGCGGGCGGGTGTCCGAGACGGCCAGTGCGTAAGTGTTTTCGAAGCCGAGCGGCATCGCGGCACCCAATCCCAGCGGGGCCAGCGCCCGCTGGATGGCGTCCAGTCCGGCGCCTGGCGGCAACTTCAGGATCTCCGCGGCGAGCGTGCCGGTGTAGTCGGGATAGAGGTCGATGCTGCCGGCCTTGAGCGCCTCGAACACGATCGCGGTATTGCCCAGCCCTTGCTGGTGCTGCGCGGTGCCGCGCGGGCCGGCGGCCTGCGTCAGCAGTTCGCCAAGGATGTAGGACTCGGTAAAGCGCTTGGAGCCGACGCGCAAGGGGTCGGCGGCCTGCGCGGGCTCCGCCCCGACAAGTGCTGCAGCAAGCATCCATAGGACCACGCGCCACAGCGTGGGTTTTTCATGGATCTGCCGATTGCCACTGAGGCCACTGAGCCAGGCCAACACATCCGTCCTTTTGGTAGGGCCGGTGTGCGCCCGGCATCTCTACATCATAGCGGTGGCATAGCCTTATCCCGAAATAGTATTTGCCATTTGCATGATGAACACATCAGAATCCAGATTACACATACATCGCCAACGCCAATGGAAATCCGGCAACTGGAAGCTTTCGCCGCCGTCGTAACCACCGGCAGCGTTACCGCCGCGGGCCGCCTGCTCGGCCGCTCGCAGCCGGCCATCACGCGCCTGATCCAGGAGCTGGAGGCCGAACTCGGCTTTGCGCTGTTCACCCGCAGCGGCCCGCGCGTCAGTCCGACGGAACAGGGCTTCCTGCTCTACGACGAGGTCGAGCAGACGCTGGCTGGCATGCAGCAGATCCGCAACCGGGCTGCGGCGCTGGCGCGCGGCGACGGCCGGCCACTGCGCATCGCGGCCACCCCGGCACTGGCCGCCGGCCTGCTGCCGCCCGCGCTGGCGCTGGCCTTCGAACGCGGCCTGTGCGCGCCGGAACGGGTGGCCGTGCAAGGCGTATCGCCGGAACAGGTCGTGCATGCCGTGCTGACCGGCGCCGCAGACATCGGGCTGAACAGCCTGCCGCTGGAACACCGCGGCGTGAACGTGCACTGGATCGGCCAGTCGGCATGCGTGGCGGCGGTGCGCGGCGACGATCCGCTCGCGGCCCAGGCAGCGATTTCATTGCAGGATTGCCGCGCGCGCCGCATCGTCACCATGCAGAACCCCTACCGGTTGCGCCGCCGCGTGGACCGCGCGCTGGCCAGTGCGGGCGTGCCGGCCGCCGGGGTGATCGACACCAATACCTCGATCAACGCACTGACGCTGGTGCGCGCGGGCCTCGGGATCGCGCTGCTGGAGCCCGTGACCGCGCGCGGGCTGCCGCTGGCCGACATCGCGGTGCGCCCCATCGACGCGGATATCCCGTTCTATTTCGGCGTCATCACGCCGCAGGCGCGCCCGGCCAGCACCGCGGTGCTGGCGCTGGTGCAGGCGGTGGCCGATGCCGCCGCGGCGCTGCTGCCCGACCTGCTGATGCGCGACCCGGCCGAGCACGGCGCGCTGCTGCAATCGCTGTACGGCGACACCGGCGCCGGCACCGACATGTTTTCACCGGACACCGATCTTCCCAGCCATGACTGACCGCACCACTCCCACCCCCGCCGGCCTGCCCGGACTCGAGGCACGCCTGCGCCAGGACCTGTCCTGGCTGGACCTGCCCGCCAGGCCGTGGACCATGCCGCGTACCCACGACGGCCATGACGTGCTCGATGTCGCCGTGATCGGCGCCGGCATGGCCGGCCTGGCGGCCAGCGCCACGCTGGCGCACCTTGGCATCCGCGTGCGCGCCTTTGACCGCGCGCCGGCTGGTTTCGAAGGCCCATGGGCCACCACGGCGCGCATGGAAACCCTGCGTTCGCCCAAGCAGCTGACCGGCCCCGCGCTGGGCCTGCCGGCGCTGACCTTCCGCGCCTGGTTCGAGGCGCAGTTCGGCGAGGCCGCCTGGCAGGCGCTGGACAAGATTCCGCGCCTGCAATGGATGGACTACCTGCGCTGGTATCGACAGGTACTGGACCTCGATATCCGCAACGAGCACCGTGTCGAACAGATCGTGCCGCGCGCCGATGGCCTGGTATCACTGTCGATGCAGTCCCCCGACGGCCCGCTGACTGTCCTCGCGCGCCGCGTGGTGCTGGCGACCGGGCGCGATGGCCTCGGCGGCGCCTACGTGCCGCCGCTGGCGGGGGCGCTGCCGCGCCACCTGTGGGCGCACTCGTCCGACGAGATGGACTACGCCACGCTGCGCGGCAAGCGCGTGGGCGTGGTCGGCGCCGGCGCGTCGGCGATGGACAGCGCCGCCACCGCGCTCGAAGCCGGCGCGGCCAGCGTCGAGCTGCTGGTGCGGCGCCAGGACATCCCGCGCGTCAACAAGAGCAAGGGCGCCGGCAATCCGGGGCTGACCCACGGCCACTATGGCCTCCCCGATGCCTGGAAATGGCGGCTGCGAAATTACATCAACACCGAGCAGGTGCCGCCGCCGCGCGGCAGCACGCTACGGGTGTCGCGCCACGCCAATGCGCATTTCAATCTGGGCGCGGCGCTGGAATCGGTCGAAGTGCGCGGCGACGTGCTGCACATCGGCACGCCGCGCGGCACGTACGAACTCGATTTCCTGATCTTCTCGACGGGGTTCCGCATCGACCTGGAAACCCGGGCGGAATTTGCCGCCTTTGCCCCGCATATCCGCTACTGGCGCGACCGCTATGTGCCGCCGGCAGGGCAGGAAGACCGCGAGCTGTCCGACTCGCCAGACCTGGGCGAAGCGTTTGAATTCCAGGAAAAGACCCAGGGCGCGTGCCCGGGCCTGTCGCGCATCCACTGCTTCTGCTACCCGGCGGCGCTGTCCCACGGCACCATTTCCGGCGATATCCCGGCGATCAGCGACGGCGCGCGCCGGCTCGGCCAGGGCATCGCCGCGCTGCTGTACCAGGAAGACGTCGAACTGCACTACGCCGCGCTGCAGGCCTTTGCCGAGCCGGAAGTCTTCGGCGACGAATGGACCCCGGCGCTGCCGCCGGCACATCGCACCGCGCATGCATGACCGTAAACCTTTGAACCGATACCCGAACCAAGAGAGTCCGATGACACAGACCTCCGCCCCCGCGGTCGACCTGATAGACCAGCTCACCGGCCTGGCGCCTGGCAGCGCCACTTATGCGCTGCGCCACCAGCGCAACAAGGTCATGGCTGCCACCCAGGGCAGCCATGACGCCCTGTTCGACCCGGCCTTGCCCGGCCTGTCGCTCGAAGAACGCTTGCTGGTCGCGCTGTACGCGGCGCGCCTGACGCCGTCCGCGGCGCTGGCGGCGCACTACCGCGCGCGGCTGGAACAACTGGGCGCCGAGGCAGCGCACGTGCGCGCCGCGGCCGAAGGCCAGCCTCAGGACATCACCGAGCCGCGCCTGCGCGCAATGCTGGTATTCACCCGCACACTGATCGAAAAGCCTGTCGAAGGCGACAAGGCCGCGTTGCAGGCGCTGCCCGCAGCGGGACTGAGCACACCCGCCGTGGTCACGCTGGCGCAGCTGATTGCCTTCCTGTCGTACCAGGTTCGGCTGGTAGCCGGCCTGGACGCCTTGAAAGCATTGAACGACACCGCAGGAGCCCAGGCATGAGCGAGATCATCCAATCCCACGGCTTTACCAACGAAGTGCTGGACTGGAAGGCCTGGCTCGATATCGTCGAACTGGACCAGGCCACGCCCGAGCAAATCGCCGTGCTCGAGGAAAGCCATCCCAAGGCCAAGGTGCAGGACTATTACCGCTTCCTGGTGCACCAGCCCGAGATCCTGCGCCAGCGCTCCACCGCCTTCAACGCCATCATGTACGCGCCCGGCGGCATGCCGCGCGCCGAGCGCGAGCTGGCGACCACGGTAGTGTCGCGCATCAATGGCTGCGTGTATTGCGCGTCGGTGCATGCGCAGCGCTTCGAGCAGCTGGCCAAGCGCAATGACGTGATCAGGGAAGTGTTCGAGGACCCGCGCACCGCCGGCACTACCGAGCGGGAAAAGGCGATTGCGCAGTTTTCGATCGCGCTGACGGAGCGGCCGGCGGAGGTGACCGCGGCACAGCTCAAGCCGCTGCGCGATGCGGGGGTGACGGATGCGGAGATCCTCGACCTGATCCACTCGGTCGCGATCTTCGCGTGGGCGAACCGGTTGATGTTGAATCTTGGGGAGCCGGTGTTTCCGGATCAGGCTAAGGGCTGAGGCGCTGGCGCCTTGTCGCCGGCATCGTAATGCACTGCCAGCCACACCGTAGGCTGCGCCGCATCGGTCCACGCCACGCGATGCCGGCAATGCGCGGGCAGATGCAGCCATTCCCCCGGCTGCATCACCCGCAATGCCGACTCGCCTTCCACTTCCAGCGCAGCACTGCCGCTGACCAGCAGCACCCACTCGGCTTCCGCGCTGTCATACCAGAACCCTGCCGGGCTGGCCTGCCCGTTGGAGACAATCCGCTCGATCTTCAGGCCAGGCCGCGCCAGCAGCGGCTGGAACACTTCTTCCGCCTGGTTCACCGGCACATCGGCCAGCAGGCTTCCATGCTCGAGCGCCATCACCGTCTCCGCAGGTTACGTTGACTCAGTCCGCCGGCCCCGGCGCCAGTACGTCGCGCGCGCCGTTGCGGCCCATCGGCGATACCAACCCGGCGACTTCCATCTGCTCGATCAGGCGCGCGGCGCGGTTGTAGCCGATGCGCAGCTGGCGCTGCACTGCCGAGATCGAGGCGCGCCGGCTGGTCAGCACGAAGGACGCGGCTTCATCGTACAGCGGGTCGGCTTCGCCATCGCCGCCGCCTTCGCCAAACAGGTCCGTGCTGCCAGCCTCGGCCGGGTCGCCGGCCAGGATGGCTTCGTCGTAATCCGGCTCGCCGAACTGCTTCCAGTGCTCCACCACGCGGTGCACTTCCTCGTCGGCGACGAAGGCGCCATGCACGCGCTGCGGGTAGCCGGTGCCCGGCGGCAGGAACAGCATGTCGCCCTGGCCGAGCAGGCTCTCGGCGCCCATCTGGTCGAGGATGGTGCGCGAATCGATCTTGGACGAAACCTGGAACGCGACACGCGTCGGGATATTGGCCTTGATCAGCCCGGTGATCACGTCGACCGACGGGCGCTGCGTCGCCAGGATCAGGTGGATGCCGGCGGCGCGGGCCTTCTGGGCCAGGCGCGCGATCAGTTCTTCGATCTTCTTGCCGGCGACCATCATCAGGTCGGCCAGCTCGTCGATCACCACCACGATCATCGGCAGCCGCGACAGCGGCTCCGGCGCATCCGGCGTCAGCGAGAACGGGTTGGGCACCTTGCGTTCGGCAGCCTCGGCGGCGCGGATCTTCTGGTTGTAGCCGGCCAGGTTGCGCACGCCCAGCGCCGACATCAGCTTGTAGCGCTTTTCCATCTCGCCGACGCACCAGTTGAGCGCGTGCGCGGCCTGCTTCATGTCGGTGACCACCGGCGACAGCAGGTGCGGGATGCCCTCATAGACCGAGAGCTCGAGCATCTTGGGGTCGATCATGATCAGGCGCACATCTTCCGGCGTGGCCTTGTACAGCATCGACAAGATCATTGCGTTGACCGCGACTGACTTGCCCGAGCCGGTGGTGCCTGCCACCAGCAGGTGCGGCGCGCGCGCCAGGTCGGTGACCACCGGATTGCCGGTGATGTCCTTGCCCATCGCCAGCACCAGGCGCGAATGGTGCGCCTGGAACGAGGCCGCCTGGACGATCTCGGACAGCCGGATCATCTGCCGGCGCGCATTGGGCAGCTCCAGGCCCATGCAGGTCTTGCCCGGGATGGTCTCGACCACACGGATCGAGGTCACGCCGAGCGCGCGGGCCAGGTCCTTCATCAGGCCCACGACTTGTGCGCCGCGCACGCCCATGGCGGGCTCTACCTCAAAACGCGTGATGACCGGGCCGGCATCGGCGCCGACCACGGCGACGGGCACCTTGAACTCGGCCAGGCGCTGCGCGATCAGTTCACCAGTTTCACGAAGGCGCGCTTCCGACACCTGTTCGGCGCTGTCGAGCTGGTTTTCCAGCAGGTCGGCGGGCGGCAGGCGGTAGTCGACCGGCGGGCGCGGCGCGGGCGGTTCGGGAACCGGTGCGGGTGCGGGAGCGGGCTGGCTCATGGCCAGCGGCACCGTGCGGCCGACCACCGCCGGCAGCACGATGCGGGGCTTGGCCACGGGCGCGGCGATCACGGGCGGAGCCGGCTCGGATGCGACGGTTGCTTCCGCAGGTCCTGCTGCCGCCTCGAACGCGGCGGCCGCCACTTCTTCCTCTGGCTCGATGGCCTCGGTTGGCTCGACTGTTTCAACTGCCTCAGCGACCTCAGCGACCTCAGCGACCTCAGCGACCTCAGCGACCTCAACTACTTCAGCGGCATCAGCGGCTTCAATGGCTTCAATGGCTTCAATGGCTTCAATGGCTTCAATGGCTTCAATGGCTTCAACGGCTTCAACGGCCTCGACGACCTCCGCCTCGGCAGCAAGTTCGCCTGCGTCCATATCGGCAACGGCTTCGCCGACCAGGCCGTTGCCGTCCATCAGCGCTTCCGTGCCGCGGTCAGCGGCAGCTTCGGCCGAAACCGGAGCAGCCCCGCTCCCCTCCTCCATCGCCGAGATAGCGACAGCCTGTGCCACGGCACCGGCATCGTGAATGTCGTCAGACGGCAATGTCCCGACTGGCTGGATTTCCGGCTGTATTTCGTCTGCCTGGACCAGGCCGGCTGCCTCGGCCTTCGGCGCGGCATCGATCTCCGCCACAACAGCCGTGGCGTCGGCAACGTCGGCCACCGCCGGCGTGACTGCAGGGCTCTCAGGGGCTTCGGCGACTTCCTGGGCGGGCGCAGGCAGCGTGCCGGCCTTGCCCGCCAGGGCCTGCAATTCCGCCAACAGCTCCAGTGCTTCCTGCCGGATCGCTGTCAGCGTGGCGGCATCGGTGTCGGCAATGTCCTTGTCGATGGCTGGCAGCGCAGCCGACTCCTCCGGCGCGGCAGCCGGCGCCGCGGCGTCGGGCTCGATCACGACCGCGTCAGCTGCGACATCCACGTTGGCCTCGGCCACCGCCGTATCCGGCACCGCCGGCTCGGCGACGGCAATCGCCGGCTCGACCGCTGCCTGCACAACGCTGGCCGCGGCGGCAGGCGTGAGGGCCGCCGACTGCGCCGCTGTCGCAGTTGCCACCGCCTTGGCCTGCGACTCCGGCAATGTCGTGATTGACGAGCGCACCAGTGGCTGCGGTTGTCGGAACGGACTGCTGACCACGGTCGCGCGCGGGGCTTGCGCAGAACGTGCGGCCGCCGGTGCCGGCGAGGGTGCCGGCGAGAGTGCCGGCGCTGCAGCCGCTGCCGGCTTGCGCGGCACCGGAACCGGCGCCGGTGCGGGCCTTGGCACCGGCACCGCTTGCACAACGGCCTGGGCCGTGCCCATCGCGGCGGAGGTTCCCGCGGCGCGCACGGTCTTACCCGGCGCCGGCGCATCGGCAGCATGCAGCCAGAGCTCGCCCGGCTGCGGCGGCGATTCACGGGTACGCCGCGGCGGCTGCCACGCGGGCTGGCGCCGCGCCGAAACCGCTTCGAAACTGCGGTGGCGCTGGGGCGGCGCGCTCCAGTTGCCCTGAGCGGCGGTGGCAGCCTCGCGGCGCTCGGCGTCGCGCGGCACCTGCGGCGTGAAGGTATTGGCGAACGGGTTGGTGAAGGCAGGCGCCGGCTCGTCCGCCGGGGCATCAGCGGCCGCCGCGCGGCGCGGCTTGCGCGCGAACAGGCCGCGCCAGGTTTCGCCGAACACCATCGGTGCCGCCAGCGCCAGCACGCCCAGCATCAGCAGCAAGGCACCGGTCCAGCCGAACAGGTTGCCGAACATGCCGGCGAGCGCGCGGCCGGCGGAACCGCCCGCGGTGGACTCCGGATCGGCCCCGCCGGTCAGCGCCTCCAGGGAGGCGCTGGCACACAGCACTGCCAGCGTACCGAGCCAGGTACGCAGCGAGCCTGGCCCGGCCAGCCGGCGATCACCGGCAAGCCAGCGCCCGGCCATCCGCCAGACCAGCGGCAGCACCCAGAAAGTCGAGAATCCGAACCAGCCCAAACCCATTATCGACATGCCATGTTCAAAACTACGGGCAGCGATTGTAGCGGGTATGGCAGCGGGTCATTGAACCGGAAAGCGCAAATATTCGTAACGCAGCGCGTTTCACCGGTTTTTATCGCTCGTTTCGCTGCTTCATGGCGACAAATCAGCAACGGCGGTCGGCATGCTCGCCCCACCGCTGGCCGGCACGCCGACGCCGCGCTACCATGCCCGGATGCGCTCGCCGCGCCCTCCCCTGCCATGCCGATCCGTTACGCTACCCTGCGCATCCTCGTTGTCGAAGACCACCCGTTCCAGCGGCTCGCGGCCGAGGGACTGCTGCGGCAATTGGGCGTGCAGACCGTGGTGTCGGCGGAGAGCGGCATGCAGGCCGCGGCACTGCTTGGGCGCCAGCCGTTCGACGCCGTGCTGTGCGACATCGAGATGCCCGGCGGCAATGGCCCGGAACTGATCGCCGAACTGCATCGCCGCGGCGCACACGCGTATGCCGCGGCGCCGCCGGTCTGGGTCTGGGTTACCGCGCTGGCCGAAGACATCCTGGAATCGAACCGGAGCCTGGCGCATGCCGCGGGCATTGCGCACGTGCATGCCTTGCGCAAGCCGCTGTCGCGCGATGCCGTGGAAGAGGTACTGGCCGCCGCGCTGGCGCCCGGCCCGAAAGACGACGCACAGATGCCCGCCTGCTTGCCCGACGATGCCGAGCTGACCGCCGCGGCGCGCTCCGGTGACGGGCTGCTGGTGATGCTGCAGCCGCAGCACGATCTTGCCAGCGGCCGCCTGGCCGGTGCCGAAGCGCTGGTGCGCTGGCGCCATCCGGTCCACGGACTGCTGCGGCCCGATGCCTTTATCCCGCGACTGGAAGCGCTGGACGCCGCCCACCTGATGTTTGAATTCGTCGTGCGCCAGTGCCTGGCGGCACAGCGGCAACTGCAAGCCGCAGGCATCGACATCACGCTAGGCATCAACGCCTCGGCGCAAACCCTGTGCCGGCCAGACGTGCTGGAACGGCTGGATACGCTGGTGACGGCCAGCGGCGTGCCGCCGCGTGCCTTGACGGTGGAACTGACCGAAGGCTATCCCGTGCCCGACACGGTGGCGCTGTCGGTCGCGCTGAACCGGCTACGGCTGAAGGGCTACGGCGTGGCAATCGACGATTTCGGCATCGGCATCGCCACGCTCAAGCTGCTGGCGGACCTGCCCTTTACCCAGCTCAAGCTGGACCGCTATTTCGTCGCGCAGATCGACGGCCACGGCCAGCGCGAAGCCATTTGCCGCCACATGATCGCGATGGCGCGCGACCTGGGGCTGGAATGCGTTGCCGAAGGGGTGGAAACGGAAGCGCAGCGGGCCGCGCTGCGCGCGCTGCGTTGCCCGCTCGGCCAGGGCTACCTGTGGTCGGCACCCAAGCCCATTGACGCCTTTATCGCCGAGGCGATCGAGCGCGCGCCGCGCCCCGGCTAGCGCGGCCTGGCGCGGGCTATTGCCCCGCGCGGAACGGATATTTGGCGAAGATCTGCCCCACGACCTTGTCGATGCGCTGCTGCGCATTGGCCTTGTCGCCGGTATCCACGCTGCCCACCGCCACGCCTTCCCACACCAGCTTCTTTTCGCGGGCATCGACCAGGTCGATATTGAGCGTGCCTTCGGTATAGGTATAGACGTCGTTGTAGAAGCCATAGCCGGGCCACGGCGCATAGAGGCCGCCGCGATAGCCGTAATAGCCCATCATCGGCGCCGGCGCCGGGCTGACCTGGACCTTTTCCTGCAGCCGGGCATTGAAGTTGACCAGCAAGTCCGGCGACTGCTGCGCGTAGCGGTAGCCGCGCGCTGTCATCTCGCGCTGCACCGCGCCCTTCAGGTACTGGGTGGTCAGGCTCTCGTACCCCTGTCGGTCGGTGCCCGGATGCTCGACGAAGCCGAAACTGCGGTAGGCGCCGAAGTTGGTCGAGCGGTTGTAGTCGGTCTTGATGTCGGGCGCGCTGGCGCAGCCTGCAACGGACAGCGCCACTGACACCAGCGGAAAGGACAGCCGGAAGGATTTCACGATACGTCTCCAGAGGCCACGGTCATGCTTCCGCGCGGCGCCTGCCCCACAGGGAGCTAGTTGAGCTTCCCACTGATGCCGCCCACGCTGAGCCGGCCAGCGCCCAGCAGAGCCACGGCCAGTGCTGCGCCGAGGTACATGCCCTGAAGCTCCAGCGCCCAGCCGCCGGTATCGGCCAGCATGCCGAACTGCTTGCTGTGCACCAGGAACATCGCGAACAGCATGTTGACGGCGACGACGACCGCCGCCAGCCGGCTCCACAACCCGATGATCAGCAGGATCGGCGCCAGCAGCTCGCCGATATAGACACCATAGGCAACCCAGGCCGGCAATCCCGCATCGGCGACCACCTTCGACACGAAACCGATGCCGGATGCGCCGGTCACCTTGGCGATGCCGTGCATCAGAATCAGCACGCCAAGCACGATGCGCAGCAACGCCTTGCCCAAATCCTGGGAACCCTGAGAGCCACCCATGGCCATTCTCCTTGCCGAGTTGTACGGGAACGGTCCGGCTTCCATGCGCCTTTACCCTCACGCGCTGGCTGCCGCCCCTGTACCTTAGTGCGAGCCGGCGTGAAGGTAAAGCCGCAATTGTCAGACTTACCTGCGCTGCGCCGATGACCCAAGGCCATAGTCCGGGTGCCGCATCCGCGCTCTTGGCGATCGCGCCAGACGTACCCGGCAAGTCGGTGGCGCTAGACCACCCTGTGCATGGCCGGCTGCCTCGCTTCGACCATGCCGGCCTTGCGCGCGCACTCGGGCAGGATTTCGCCCAGGAAATCGAGGAAGCGCCGGGTCGCCGGCGTGACGCCCTTGCGCGACGGGAAGACCGCATGCAGCGTGCCGACCGGCATCTCATATTGGGGCAGCAGCAGTTCAAGCTGGCCGCTGTCGATGGCGTCGCGGCAGTACATGCGCGGCAGCATGGCCACGCCCACGCCGGCGATCGCGGCCTCGCGCAGCAGCGCGAATTCATCGGTGACCAGGCGCGGGTCGTAGGCGATCTGGATGGTTTCGCCGGGCTTGCAGCGCAGCGTCCAGACGTGCTTGCCGTCATGCGGGTGCTGGCCCACGCCGGGCATGCCGTCGAGCGCCTGCGGCGTGCGCGGCCGGCCGATGCTGTCGAGCAGCCCGGGACTCGCCACCAGCATCAACTGGCTCTCGCCGAAGGTGCGCACGGCCAGGCTTGAGTCCTCCATCACCTCGCGTACTCGCAGCGCCAGGTCGAAGCCTTCCGCGATCACGTCGACACGCCGGTTGGTGGCCTCCAGCTCGATCCGCACCGCGGGGTTGGCCCGCATGAAATGCCCGATGGCCGGTGCCAGCAGGATCTGTGCAATCGCCACCGGGCAGCTCACGCGCAGTGTGCCGCCGGGCTGCTCGCGCGCCTGCTCGATCACTTCGCGCGCGGCTTCGGCTTCATTGAGCATGGCGCGGCAACGTTCGTAGAACGACTCGCCGAGCGGCGTCACGCGCACCTGCCGCGTGGTCCGCCGCAGCAGCTGCACACCCAGGTCGCGCTCCAGCTGGGCGATGCGCCGGCTCAGGCGCGACTTGGGCACGCCGGTGGCGCGGCTGGCGGCCGAGAAGCTGCCGTGTTCCACCACCTGCGCGAACAGGGACAGGTCGTTGAGGTCTTGCATGACGGTTTGGCGTGGCGTTGCATCGATAGAACAATCATTTGCATTTTGCCTCACTACCGATACCAATGGCCAGCCAGTATCTTTCCTCCATCGCAACCGCCCCTTCGTGGAGATAGACATGAACATCCTGCAGATCGATTCCAGCGTCCTCGGCGACAACTCCGTTTCCCGCAACCTGACCGCCAGCGTGGTGGCCGACCTGGTCGCAGCCAACCCGGAGGCCAAGGTCACCGTGCGCGACCTGGACCAGGATGCGCCGGCACACCTCTCGGGCAATCTGCTCCCAGTGCTGGGAGGTCCCAAGGATGGCCTGAGCGCCGTGCAGCAAGCCGAGCTGGAGCGCACCGAGCAGTTGCTGGCCGAATTCCTCGCCGCCGACGTGCTGGTGCTGGGCGTGCCTCAGTACAACTTCGGCATCCCGAGCCAGCTCAAGGCCTGGTTCGACCGCATCGCACAGGCTGGCCGCACCTTCAAGTACACCGAGAACGGCCCGGTCGGCCTGGCCGGCGGCAAGCGTGTGATCGTGGTGTCGTCGCGCGGCGGCGTGCGCCAGGATGCGAATGCGCTGGACCTGCACGAAGTCACTGTCGACGTGGTGCTGCGCTTCCTCGGCATCACCGACATCACTTACGTGCGTGCCCACGGCCTGGCCATGGGTCCGGAGTTCCGCGAAGCCGGGCTGGCCAGCGCCCGTACCGAAGTCGCGGCGCTGAACGATGCCACCCGGCTGGCTGCCTGAATGGCTTGCCGCAATGGCTGACTGAAGCCAGCGGGCCGCGGCGCACCGTGTAGGACGGCGCCTGCTCGCCCCGGCAACGGATCGGGTCTATGATGGTTCGGGGCGCTACGGCGCCCCGCGTGCCATTGGCGGCACTGGCGCAGCCAGCAAGGACGCGCCGGCCGGCCGCCTGCAGTCATCGATCGATCCATCCCCGGGAGCCCGCATGACTTCAGCCCTGTTGCCCGCCGCCGCCCTCCATCCCCCGCACGAACCTGCCCTCCTTTCACAGTATCGCCACGTCCGCGCCAGCACCGAGACGCTGGTGGCCGACCTGTCCGATGCCGATGCCACCGTGCAATCGATGGACGACGCCAGCCCGGCAAAATGGCACCTGGCGCACACCACCTGGTTCTTCGAGGAATTCGTGCTGGCCGCGCGCCTCCCCGACTATGAGCCGGTGGACCCGGACTACCGCTACCTGTTCAACTCCTATTACGAGGCAGTCGGCCCGCGCCATCCACGCCCGCAGCGCGGTCTGCTGACGCGCCCGTCGCTGGACGAGGTGCTGGCGTACCGCGAGGCCGTGGACGAGTCGATGATGGCGCTGCTCGGCAGCGCCCAGACCGACGCCGAGGCCGCGCTGATCACGCTCGGCCTGCAGCACGAGCAGCAGCACCAGGAACTCCTGCTGACCGACATCCTGCACCTGTTCGCGCAGAATCCGCTGCGGCCGGCCTTCGCGCCGGAGCTGCCCGAGCCGGTGATCGCGGACCCGCGCCCGGCGCCCGACTGGATCGGCTTCGACGGCGGCGTGGTCGAGATCGGCCATCGCGGCGAGAGCTTTGCCTTCGACTGCGAGGGGCCGTGCCACAAGGTTTACCTGCAGCCGTTCACGCTGTGCTCGCACCCGGTCACCAACCGCCAGTGGTTCGAGTTCATCGATGACGGCGGCTACCAGACCGCCGGCCTGTGGCTGTCCGACGGCTGGCGCTGGGCCTGCGAGCAAGGCATCCAGGCGCCGCTGTACTGGGAAGCGCGCGAAGGCACGTGGTGGCAGATGACGCTGCGCGGCATGCATCCGGTCGATCCGGACAGCCCGGTCACCCATATCAGCTTCTACGAGGCCGAAGCCTTTGCACGCTGGGCCGAGCGGAGGCTGCCGACCGAGGCGGAATGGGAGCACGCCGCGCGCAGCCTGCCGGCGACCGGGAATTTTGCCGAAGGCCGCGCGCTGCGGCCGCTGCCGGACCGGCAGAACACCTCGGGCGTGCTGCGCCAGATGTTCGGCGATGTCTGGGAATGGACCGGCAGCGCCTTCCTTCCTTATCCCGGCTTCCGCCCGAACCCCGGCGCACTCGGCGAGTACAACGGCAAGTTCATGAGCAGCCAGATGGTGCTGCGCGGCGGGTCGTGCGTCACGCCCGAATCGCATATCCGGGCAACCTACCGCAACTTCTTCTACCCGCACCAGCGCTGGCAGTTCACGGGCGTGCGGCTGGCGGACGACGTCTAGGCGCTGCCCTGCGTTCTAGCGCAGTGTCAGCGCGGCGCCAGCCAGCGCCACGCCAGCCATGCCAGCAAGACCCACAGCAGCACGATGACCACGGCGGCCGCGCGATTGCGCGGCCGTTGCGCATGGGTGGCCTGCCAGGCCTCGGCGCGGCCGCGGCATTCCTCGGTGACCACGGGCGGAATCATCCGCAAAGCGAGCCAGATGCCCAGCGGCACGAGCACGACATCGTCGAGGTAGCCCAGCACCGGGATGAAATCGGGAATCAGGTCGATCGGGCTAAAGGCATAGCCGACCACCAGCACCGCCAGCAGCCGCGCGCCCCGCGGCGTGCCGGGATGGCGGCAGCAGAACCACAGTGTCAGCAAGCTGGCCTTGAGCCGCCGCGCCCACTGGCGCAGGCGGCCCGGCGCGGCCGGGGCGGGCGCAGCATCCATGCCGGGGCGCTCCTTACCAGCCCTTGGTCTGCGGCGCGGCCGGGGCGTTGGCGGGACGCTGGCCGCCCGGCGTTCCGGTGGGCGCCTTCAGCGGCGGCGCCGGCACGATCGGCGTCTGCGGATAGAGCTTCTGCCAGCGCGACTTCAGGCCATTGGCGATCTCGGCCTGGTTGTAGCGCTCGGCAAAGTCGATCACGGTCATGCCCTGCTGGTTCTTCAGGCGCATGTCGGCGCCTTCGTCCAGCAGCAGCTTGACGGTCTCGATATGCCCCGCGCGCGCGGCCATCATCAGCGGCGTGGTGCCGTTGGGCGACTCCGCGTCGATATACGCGGCATGGTCGACCAGGTACTTGACCACGTTGTCATGGCCATTGGTGGCGGCATAGTGCAGCGGGGTCCAGCCGGTCTTGTTGATCTCGGCTTCCATCTCGTCGACCATCAGCTTGACCATATCGAGCTGGCCCTGCAGCGCCGCCATCATCAGCGGGGTCTCCCCGGCGGGGTTGGCCTTGTCGAAGTCGATGTCCTTGGCGCGGATCAGCACCGTTGCCGCCTTGAGCGACTTCTCGCGCAGCGCCAGCACCAGCACCGGGTTGCCGCGGCTGTCGGCGATATTGGGATCGACGCCCTTGGCCAGCAGCTTCTTGACGGTATTGGCGTCGTCGAACTCGACCGCCTTGCGCATGTCATCGGCGGGCGCGGCCTGCGCCAGCGTGGCCGCGGCCAGCACCACCGCGCCGGCGGCGCGGCGGAAAAACTTCAGGTCAAACATGAGCATTCCTGTCGATATGCCTGAATAGGTTGAAGAAATTCTCCGTCGTCTGCTCAGCCACCTGCGCCACCGGCACCCCTCTCAGTTGCGCAATGAACTCGCCAACGTGGCGCACCCAGGCCGGCTCGTTGGTCTTGCCGCGGTACGGCACGGGCGCCAGGTAGGGTGAATCGGTCTCGATCAGCATGCGGTCGAGCGGCACCTTGCGCGCGGTCTCCTGCAAATCGGCGGCGCTCTTGAAGGTGACGATGCCGGAAAACGAGATATGGAAGCCCTGGTCCAGCGCCTGCCGGGCGACATCCCAGGTCTCGGTAAAGCAATGCATCACGCCGCCGGCTTCGCCCGCATTCTCCTCACGCATGAGGCGCAGCGTATCGTCTGCGGACGAGCGGGTATGGATGATCAGCGGCTTGCCGGTCTGGCGCGCCGCGCGGATATGGTTGCGGAAGCGTTCGCGCTGCCATTCCATGTCGGCGATGCTGCGGCCGTTGAGTCGGTAGTAGTCCAGCCCGGTCTCGCCGGTGCCGACCACGCGCGGGTGCGCCGACAACTCAACCAGACGCTCGACCGATGGGTCTTCCCCCTCTTCATAGTCGGGATGCACGCCGACCGAGGCATACAGGTTGGGATGCTGCTCGGCCAGCGCCAGCACGCGCGGGAAGTCCTCCAGCGTCACCGAGATGCACAGCGCATGCGTGACCTGGTTGGCGCGCATGTTTTCCAGCAGTTCGGGCAGGCGCGCGGCCAGCTCGGGGAAATCGATATGGCAGTGGGAATCAACAAACATGGGAAATCTCTTGTCCTCGGCACTGATCTTCGGCCGTTCAGGCCTGCTGCCCGTCATCCACGCGGAGGCCGAGGATGATCAGGTCGCGCTCGACGCCGTCCAGCACCGCCACGCGCGGCAGGTCGCCCCAGCGGGTAAAGCCCATCGCGGCGAACAGGCCCAGGCTGGGGGCGTTGTGGCCAAAGATGAAGCCGAGCAGCGTATTCACGCCGACCGTGGGCGCGTGGTCGATGGCCTGCTGCAGCAGGTAGCGGCCCAGCCCCTGGCCGCGGCGTTCTGCGTCCAGGTAGATCGAGACCTCGGCGGTGCCGCCATAGGCCGGGCGGCCGTAGAAATCGGAAAAGCTCATCCAGCCGGCCATGCGGCCGTCGGCATCCTCGCACACCCAGAGCGGGCGGCGTCCGGGCTGGTGGGCGTCGAACCACGCCTGGCGCGAGGCCACGGTAACGGGTTCGGTATCGGCGGTGACCATGCGCGAGGGCACGGTGCTGTTATAGATCGCGACGATGCCCGGCAGATCGCGGGGCTCGGCAATACGCAGCGAAAAACGGGAAGAATTCATTAACAATCAATGGATTGCGAAACTGTTTTCGCAATCTTCATAAGGTTTGTGTGGGGCGCCCGGACTCCAGCAGCTTGCCCAGGATTTCCTCCACCGCGCGGCGCAGGTTGCGCCCGTTGTCGTCGTCGGGCAAGTGTACGCCGACGCCGGGGGTCTTCATCGGCGTGCCCGCCGGAGTGATCCAGGCCACCTGGCCCGCGATCTGGTATTTCTGCGGCCGGTCCAGCAGCGACAGCACCAGGAACACCTGCTCGCCCAGCCGGAACGGCCGGTTCGACGGCACGAAAATGCCCCCGCGTGCCAGGAACGGCATATAGGCCGCGTACAGACCGGCCTGGTCCTTGATGGACAACGACAGCACATTGGGACGCGATGCCGCCCCGCTGCCGGTCGGAGCGCCCAGCGGGGCGGTCGGTGGCGCCCCGGTCGCTGCAGTGTTCATGGTTGCCCCCCCTGAATGACGATGCTGCTTGTTGTTATGGGTTTGTGCTGCAATGGCGCTGCCTTATCGGAACAGCTGCCGGTACTCCAGGAATACTGCCTCCATCACCAGCCTTGCTGCCAGCGGATGATTCTCGCTGCGGCGATGCGCGGTCAGCCGCGCCGCATAGGCCTGCAGCCGGTGCGCGTCGGTAGCACCGGCACAGCGCGCCAGCGCGGCGCGCTCCTTGGGGAAGTAGCGCGGCGCGGTGCTGCCGGCGGCATCCAGCCGCAGCTTCAGCAGATCGTACGTCCAGCGCTGCAGGATGCCAAGCACGGCGGGCACCGGCAGCTTCTGCAGTTGTTCGGCGGCGGCAGAGGCGTCGAACGCGGCGCCCGCCCCCAGCTGGCTGACCAGCAGGCGTTGGAGCGGCTGCTCCTCGGCCTCGGCCGCGTGCAGCGCGGTCAGCGGCGACCCGCCCGCCTGCGCCAGCTGGGCCTCCGCATCGGCAACCCCCTGGCCTTGCAGCCACGCGAGCGCGGCCTCCGGCGCCGGGCGTTGCATGGAGAACTGGCGGCAGCGCGACAGGATGGTCGGCAGGATACGGTCGAGCCGGTCGGTCACCAGCAGGAATACGGTCGACGGCGGCGGTTCCTCCAGCGTCTTCAGCAGCGCGTTGGCGCCCTCGGTCTGCAGCGCATCGAGCGGATACACGACCACCACGCGCAGGCCCGCGCGGTGCGTGCCGACGCCCACCGCCTCGATCAGCGCACGCACCTGCTCCATGCGGATGATCTTGCTCGGCGCCTTTTTCTTGCCGCCTTCGTCGGTATCGGGCTCGGCCGAGGTATCCAGCGCCTCGGGGCGCACGACAGTGAAATCGGGGTGGTTTCCCTGGCTGAACCAGTGGCACGCCGAACACTGGCCGCAGGGCTGGCCGTCGGGACGCGGTGCCTCGCACAGCAGCCCTTGCGCGAAATGCAGCGCCAGGTCGCGCTTGCCGATGCCTTGCTGGCCATGGATCAGCAATGCATGCGGGAGCCGTTCGCGCAGGATGCCGAGCCGTTGCCAGTCTTCCTTCTGCCAGGGATAGAGCATGTGAATCAGTGGGTTAGCCGCGATATTTGACGTGCTGGCTTAAAAAATCGGGTTATGGCAGCGCATGGGCTTCGCCATTATCATCCGCACATAGTGCTGCCAGATCGATTAAAGGGTTGCGATGATTTGCCCAAGTTCCTCGCGGATCGCCTCGATGCTGCGCGTGGCGTCAATCACGCGGAAGCGCCCCGGCGCCGCGGCAGCACGGCGCAAGTACTCATCGCGGGTGCGCTGGAAGAACGCGCGCGATTCCGCCTCGAACTTGTCAGGTTCACGCGCCCCCGCCAGCCGCTCGCTGGCGGTTTCCAGCGGCACGTCGAACAGCAGCGTCAGGTCCGGCTGCAGGCCGTCCTGCACCCAGTCTTCCAGGACTTCGAGCCGCTGCCTCGGCAGGCCCCGGCCCCCGCCCTGGTAGGCGAAGGTGGCATCGGTAAACCGGTCCGAGATGACCCATTCGCCGCGCGCCAGTGCGGGCGCGATGACCTCGGCGATATGCTCGCGCCGCGCCGCGAACATCAGCAGCGCCTCGGTCTCGAGGTGCATTTTCCGGTGCAGCAGCAGCTGGCGCAGGTCTTCGCCCAGCGGCGTGCCGCCCGGCTCGCGGGTGGTGACCACGGCGGGAATGCCGGGGCGCGCGCGCAGCCGCCCCGCCACCCATTCGATATGGGTGCTCTTGCCGGCGCCGTCGATGCCTTCGAAGGTGATGAATTTTCCGCGCATGGAATGCCTATTTGCCGCGCTGGTACTTGTCGACCGCGCGGTTGTGTTCGGGTAGCGAGTTGGAGAAATGGCTGCTGCCGTCGCCGCGGGCGACGAAGTACAGCGCATCGGACGGTGCCGGCGCGGTGGCCGCCGCCAGCGAGGCCAGGCCCGGCAGCGCGATCGGCGTGGGCGGCAGGCCGGTGCGGGTGTATGTATTGTACGGGGTGTCAGCCTGCAGGTCGCGCTTGCGCAGGTCGCCGTCGAAGGTCTGGCCCAGGCCGTAGATCACGGTCGGGTCGGTCTGCAGCATCATGTTCTTGCGCAGGCGGTTGATAAACACCGCGGCGATCATCGGGCGCTCCGTGGCCTGCCCGGTTTCTTTCTCCACGATCGATGCCATCACCAGCGCTTCGTACGCGGACTTGTACGGCAGGTCGGGCGCGCGCGCGTTCCAGGCTTCATTGAGGCGGCGCTGCATGGCGCGATAGGCGTGCTTGTACAGGTCGATATCGCTGCTGCCGCGCGCAAACAGGTAGGTGTCCGGGAAGAACAGTCCCTCGGGCGAAGTCTCGGCGGCGCCGATCGCCTTCATCAGCTCCGCATCGGACATGTCGCGCGTATCGTGGCGCAGCGCCGGGCTGGCATCGACCGCCGCGCGCATCTTGCGGAATTCCCAGCCCTCGATCACGGTGACCACGTAGTGCGTGACCTCGCCGCGCACCAGCTTGCCCATCACCGACAGCGGCGTGGCGCCGGTCTCGAATTCATAGCCGCCGGCCTTCAGGTCGGACCCGTGGCCGGTCAGGCGCACCAGCAGCGCGAACAGCCGCGGGTCCATGCCGACGCCGCCGCGCTGGATCTGGCGGCCGACGCTGGCCACGCCGGAATTGGGCTTGATCACCAGTTCGACGACCGGCGAACGGTTCAGCGCCAGCGGGTGATTGGCCCACCACGCAAAGCCGCCGGCGGCCGCCAGCGCAAGTACCAGGACCGCCAGGCCCAGGCGAAGGAAAAAACGTTTCATGTATCAGGATCGGGGGTGAGACCGCGGCGCCCCGGCCGAAAATCTCGTAGCCCCATATAATAACCGGCAGCCTCGCACCTACCATGCGCGGCGGCTCCTGCGCCTCTTGCGCACCCCGGCCGCGCGCGCCGCCAACGGTGCCTATGCAACCCGACACAACCCGACACAACCCGATTCGTCCCGACGATCGCCACGATTTCGCAATGCCAGTGATGAATGCCCAAGCCCCGGAACTCGCCGCCAGCCTTGAATCCTTGCAGTCCGGCGGAATCGTCTGTGCCCCCGCCGGGCTCGGACTGATCCGCGTGGCTGGCGACGATGCCGCCAGCTTCCTGCACACCCAACTCACCAATGCGGTCGAGGACCTGGAGCCGGGCACCGCGCGCCTGGCCGGGTACTGCTCGCCCAAGGGGCGCCTGCTCGCCTCCTTCCTGATGTGGCGCGATGCCGCAGGCATCGTGCTGCAGTTGTCCGCCGATATCCAGGCCGCGGTGCAGAAGCGGCTGTCGATGTTCGTGCTGCGCGCCAAGGCCAGGCTGGCCGATATCACGCCCGCCAGCGCGATCGTCGGCGTCGCCGGTGCCGGTGGCGCCGCCGCATTGGCCGCCGCGGACCTGCCGGCGCCGGAAGCGCCCTTTGCCGTGGCCGAGGCCAACGGCATCAGCGTGATCCGCCTGCCGGACGCCGCCGGCCAGCCGCGCTGGCAACTGGTGCTGCCCGCCGAGCGCGCCGACGCCGTGCGCGCGGCGCTGGCCGGCAAGCTGCAGGACGCGCCGCCGACGCTGTGGGACTGGCTGGAAGTGCAGTCCGGCCTGCCCCGCATCGTCGCCGCGACGCAGGAGCAGTTCGTGCCGCAGATGATCAATTTCGAGCTGGTCGGCGGCGTGAATTTCCGCAAGGGCTGCTACCCGGGCCAGGAAATCGTCGCGCGCAGCCAGTACCGCGGCACGCTCAAGCGCCGCATGTGGCTGGTGCAGGGCGATGGCGAGGTGCCTGTGCCCGCGGCGGAGGTCTACCGGCCGGAAGACCCCGGCCAGCCGTGCGGCATGATCGTCAATGCCGCGCCCGCGCCGCAGGGCGGCTGGGCCGGGCTGGCCGAGCTGAAGATCGACGCCGCCGGCAGCGCGCTGCGGCTGGGCAGCGCCGAAGGCGAGGCGCTGGCGACCGCCACCCTGCCCTACGACGTGCCGCTGGGCGAAGCTGCCCAGGCGGCGGGCTGATTTTTCAGAAGCGGAACCTGCCATGAGCGACCACCTGTTCGTCTATTTCCGCGTGCCAGAGGCTGTTGCCGCCGAAGCGCTGCCGCTCTGGCACCGCTGGATGGAGACGGTTGCCGAGGCGACCGGAATTGGTGGTACGCTGATGCGCAGGCCCGAGACCCGAGCCGGCGTGCAGACCTGGATGGAATGCTACGCCGACGTGCCGCCCGCCTTCGATGTCACGCTGGCCGGCCTGTGGCGCCAGAGCGGGCTGGACCAGTGGGTGGACGGCGAGCGGCAGGCCGAACACTTTATCGACCTGGACGTGCTGTAGCGTCCCGGAACTGCCGAAACGCGAAGTACGCCGGAATCACCGCCCCCAGCGCCCCCGGCGGCAAAGGAAGTCGAACGATGTGCCTGATCCTGGTTGCCTGGCAATCCCACCCGGACTATGCCCTGGTCGTCGCCGGCAACCGCGATGAATTCTATGTCCGCCCCGCGGCGGCCGTGCACTGGTGGCAGGATGCGCCGCACGTGCTGGCCGGACGCGACCTGGCGGACGTCATCGGCGAGCCCGGCACCTGGATGGGCGTCAACGCCGACGGACGCTTTGCCGCGCTGACCAATTACCGGGCCCCGTCCGAGAAGCGCACCGACGCCCGCTCGCGCGGCGAGCTGGTGGCCGGCTTCCTGCGCGGCCATGACGCGCCGTCCGATTATCTCGACGGGCTGGCCGGCCAGGACGGCTGCTACAACGGCTTCAACCTGCTAGCCTGCGACCTGCGCGAACTCTGGTGGTACAGCAACCGCTCGGCCACGCGCCAGCCGCAGAAGCTGCGGCCGGGCCTGTACGGGTTGTCCAATGCGCTGCTCGACACCCCCTGGCCCAAGGTGCGCAGCCGCGTAGGCGCGCTCGCCGAGGTGCTGGCGGCCGACAGCGGGCGGGCCGATGCCAGTGCCGAACCGTACCTGCAAATGCTGGCCGACGAGCGGCAGGCTGCGGATTTCGAGCTGCCCTCTACCGGCGTCGCACCGGAGTGGGAGAAATTGCTGTCGTCGGCGTTTATCCGCTCGCAGTCATACGGCACCCGCGCGAGCACGGTGCTGCGCGTGCGGCACGACGGCCGCTTCGACCTGAGCGAGCGCAGCTTCGATGCCACCGGCCGCATCGGCGAGGTCTCATACCACGGCAAGCTGAACCTGCCGCGCGATACCCGCATCATGCAGGCACCGCGGTAATGGTGGCAGCGGGCGCTCAGCCCGCCAGCCGCTTGCGCATCTCGATATGCGGGATGCCGGCTTCTTCGAACTCCTCCCCCGACTGGGCAAACCCGGCGCGCACATAGAACGGCGCGGCATGGGTCTGAGCATTGAGCACCACTTCCGGGTAGCCGAGCTGCGCGGCCTTTTCCATCAGCGCCTGCAGCACCAGCGCGCCGACACCGGTGCCGCGCGCCCCTTTCAGCACCGCCATGCGGCCGATATGGCCATCGGGCAGCAGCCGGCCCGTGGCCACCGGCGTGCCATCCTCGGCCAGCGCCAGCGCGTGCCAGCTGGGCTCGTCCCATTCATCCCATTCCAGTTCCACCGGCACGTTCTGCTCTTCGACGAACACGGTGTAGCGGATCGCACGGGCACGTTCGCGCGCTTCGGACCAGGGGCAGATCAGGACGGTGACTGGCATGTGGTTGGTGGTTGAGGTCTGGCTTGAGTATCAATAATCCCGGACGGGCGCCCATGATACGCCAGCCCCGGCCAAGCGGCGAAGCACCAAAGTGGCGCATTGGCAACTGCAATTGCACCATACTAGGGTTTGCCCGGGGTCGGCATCGTTCCGGCAAATTTGTATGATGACCTTATTACCCAATAACCCGGGGAATCCGCATGTTCCAGAAAGTCCCTGCCCGCGCCCTGACCGACAACGTCGCCGAACAACTGCTGGACAAGATCCAGAACGGTGCCTTTGCCCGCGGCGACAAGCTGCCCACCGAGGCAGTGCTGTCCGAAGAGTTCGGCGTCAGCCGCACCGTGGTGCGCGAGGCGATTTCCCGGCTGAAGTACGAAGGCGTGGTCGAGTCGCGCCAGGGTAGCGGCGTGTTCGTGACGCTGCAGGCCGGCATCCGGCCGCTGCGCATCGACTACACCGACACCGGCACGCTGGAAGCTGTGCTGCAGATCGTCGAGCTGCGCCGCGCGATCGAGGCCGAAGTGGCCGCGCAGGCCGCCCGCCGCCGCACCGATGCGTCGATGGCCGCCATCGATGCCGCGCTGGCGCGCATCGACGAGGAAGTCGGGCAAGGCGGCGACGGCGTGGCCGCGGACGTGGCCTTCCATCGCGCCATCGCCGGCGCCACCGGCAACCCCTACTTCCTGAAAACGCTGGAATTCCTCAGCCAGTACCTGGAAACGGCCACCCGCGTGACCCGGACCAACGAGGCGCGCCGCGCCGACTTCTCGCGCCAGGTGCGCGAGGAACACCAGGCCATCGTCGCGGCGATCCGCGCCGGCGACCCGCTGGCCGCGCGCAATGCCGCGCAGAACCACATGTACAACGCCGCCCGCCGGCTGGCCCAGCTGGGCGCCGACGAGGATGCCGATGGCAGCGGCGCCGCCGGCGATGAAGCCGCCGGCACGCGGGGCGCGTCGAACTGACGCCGTCCGCACCCTTCAAGCCTTTCCCGTATCAGATTCAGGAGTCCCTCTATGTCCAGGAATATCGGCGTCATCGGCCTTGGTGCCATGGGCTTTGGTGTCGCGCAGTCGCTGCTGCGTGCCGGTTTCAACGTGCACGCCTGCGACCTGCGCCCCGAAGTGCTGCAGCGCTTTGCCGATGCAGGCGGCGTGCCGTGCGCGTCGCCCGCCGAACTGGGCAGCCGCTGCGACGTGGTGCTGACGCTGGTCGTCAATGCGCAGCAGACCGAGGCCGTGCTGTTCGGCGCCAACGGCGCAGTGGCCGGAATGCAGCCGGGCAAGCTGGTGATCGCCAGCGCCACGGTGCCGCCGGGCTTTGCCGAGACTTTGGGCCGCCGCCTCGCTGAAAAGGGCCTGCTGATGCTGGACGCGCCGGTCTCCGGCGGGGCCGCGCGCGCCGCCAGCGGCGAAATGACCATGATGACGTCGGGCCCCACCGAAGCCTACGCACTGGCCGAGGACGTGCTGGCCGCCATCGCCGGCAAGGTATACCGCCTGGGCGCCGCGCACGGGGCGGGCTCCAAGGTCAAGATCATCAACCAGCTGCTGGCCGGCGTGCATATCGCCGCCGCGGCCGAGGCGATGGCGCTCGGCATGCGCGAAGGCGTGGACCCGGACGCGCTCTATGACGTGATCACGCACAGCGCGGGCAACTCGTGGATGTTCGAGAACCGCGTGCCCCATATCCTGAAGGGCGACTACACCCCGCTGTCGGCGGTCGACATCTTCGTCAAGGACCTGGGCATGGTGCTCGACACCGCGCGCACCAGCAAATTCCCGCTGCCGCTGTCGGCCGCCGCGCACCAGATGTTCATGATGGCTTCCACCGCCGGCCATGGCGGCGAAGACGATTCGGCCGTGATCAAGATCTTCCCGGGCATCGAACTGCCGGGCAAGGCCGAATAAGGAGCACAGAGGATGACCGCGCTCCTGGGCTGTATCGCCGACGACTTTACCGGCGCCACCGACCTCGCCAACACGCTGGTGCGCAATGGCATGCGCACCGTGCAGACCATCGGCGTGCCTGAATCCGTGGCCGATATCGGCGAAGCCGATGCACTGGTGGTCGCGCTGAAGTCGCGCACCATTCCCGCCGCAGAAGCCGTGGCGCAATCGCTGGCCGCGCTGGAATGGCTGCGCGCGCAGGGCTGCCGCCAGTTCGTGTTCAAGTACTGCTCGACCTTCGATTCGACCGATGCCGGCAATATCGGCCCTGTCGCCGAAGCACTGCTGGCCGCGCTGGACAGCGATTTCACCATCGCCTGCCCCGCCTTCCCCGAGAACGGCCGCACTATCTTCCGCGGCCACCTGTTCGTGGGCGACGCGCTGCTCAATGAGTCGGGCATGGAGCACCATCCGCTGACGCCGATGACCGATGCGAGCCTGGTGCGCGTGCTGCAGCGCCAGAGCCAGAGCAAGGTCGGCCTGCTGCGCTACGACGCCGTGGCGCGCGGCGCGCAGGCCACGGCCGAGCGCATCGCGGCGCTGCGCCACGACGGCGTGCGGCTGGCGATTGCCGATGCGGTATCTGACGCCGATCTGTTCACGCTGGGCGAAGCCTGCGCCGGCCTGCCTCTGATCACCGGCGGCTCCGGCATCGCGCTGGGCCTGCCCGGGAATTTCCGCCGCGCCGGCCTGCTGCCGCAGCGCGGCGATGCCGACGCGGTTCCCGCCATTGATGGCCCGGGCGTGGTGCTGGCCGGTAGCGCCTCGCGCGCGACCAACCGGCAAGTGGCCCGCTGGCTGGAGCAAGGCCGCCCGGCGCTGCGCATCGACCCGCTCGCGCTGGCGCGCGGCGAAGCCGTGGCCGACGCCGCGCTGGACTTTGCCGCGTCGCACGACGAGCCGGTGCTGGTCTACGCCACCTCCAGCCCCGACGAAGTCAAGGCCGTGCAGGCAGAGCTGGGCATCGAGCGTGCCGGCCACCTGGTCGAGCAATGCCTGGCCACGGTTGCCGCCGGGCTGCTCGCACGTGGCACGCGCCGCTTTGTGGTCGCCGGCGGCGAAACCTCCGGCGCTGTCGTTCAGGCGCTGGGCGTGCGCGCGCTGCGCATCGGCGCGCAGATCGCTCCCGGCGTGCCGGCCACGGTCACGCTGGGCGCCACGCCGCTGGCACTGGCGCTCAAGTCTGGCAATTTCGGCGGCCCCGACTTCTTCGACGAAGCGCTGCGGCAGCTGGGAGGTCAATGATGTCCACCGAAAGCCAGCTGCGCGAAGAGATCTGCCGCATCGGCGCCAGCCTCTACCAGCGCGGCTATACAGTCGGCTCGGCCGGCAATATCAGCGCGCGGCTGGACGACGGCTGGCTGATCACACCGACCGACGCCTGTCTGGGCATGATGGATCCCGCCGCGGTCGCCAAGGTAGCGACGGACGGCACCTGGGTGTCGGGCGACAAGCCGTCCAAGACGCTCACGCTCCATCGCGCGATCTACGACAACAACCCCGGGGCGCACGCCGTGGTGCACACGCACTCGACGCACCTCGTGGCCCTGACGCTGGCCGGTGTCTGGCAACCGGACGACGTACTGCCGCCGCTCACGCCGTACTACGTGATGAAGGTCGGCCATATCCCGCTGATTCCCTATCACCGGCCCGGCGATCCCGCGGTCGCCGCGCGCGTGGCCACGCTGGCCGCGCAAGTGCGCGGCGTGCTGCTGGAGCGCCTCGGTCCGGTGGTGTGGGAGTCCAGCGTCTCGCGCGCCGCGTTCGCGCTGGAAGAACTGGAGGAGACCGCGAAGCTATGGATGATGATGAAGGACACGCCGGGCTTCGCCGCCCGCGCGGCACTGCCCGACGGCGCACTGACTGAGTTGCGCGACGCCTTCCAGGCGCGCTGGTAGCACTGCCACCCGTTTTTTCCGACTGACAACGGCCATACGGATCTGTCCGGCGCGGTTGCCTTGCGGCCACCGTGCGGGGCACGCGCATGCCTGCGATTCGCATAGCCGGCACACATTACTAGACCAGACTCACTCTACCCGGAGACCACCGATGCCATCCAACCAACCGGCGGCCAGCGTGCCCGCCTTCGACAGCCTGGGCGGCAACGCCCGGCTCGATACCGACACCCAGATCGAGAAACGCGCCTATAACAAGGTGTTCTGGCGCATCATGCCGTTCCTGATGCTGTGCTACGTGGTCGCCTACCTCGACCGCGTCAACGTGGGTTTCGCCAAGCTGCAGATGGGCCAGGACCTGGCCTTTTCCGAGACCGTGTTCGGCCTGGGCGCCGGCCTGTTCTTCATCGGCTACTTCCTGTTCGAAGTGCCCAGCAACCTGCTGATGCACAAGATCGGCGCGCGCATCTGGATCGCGCGCATCATGATCACCTGGGGCATCATCTCGGCGCTATTCGTGTTCGTGCAGACGCCGACCCAGTTCTACGTGATGCGCTTCCTGCTCGGCCTGGCCGAGGCGGGCTTCTATCCCGGCGTGATCCTGTACCTGACCTACTGGTACCCGGCCAACCGCCGCGCCAAGATGATCGCGCTGTTCATGTCGGGCATCCCGGTCGCCGGCATGTTCGGCAACCCGCTGTCGGGCTGGATCATGGATGCCTTCAATGGCACGCATGGCATGAGCGGCTGGCAATGGATGTTCCTGCTGGAAGCCCTGCCCGCGCTGGTGATCGGCGTAGTGACGATCTTCGTTCTGCGCGACGGCATCGACAAGGCACCGTGGCTCAGCGCCGATGAAAAGCGCGTGCTCAAGCGCAATGTGGAAGAAGACCAGCAGAAGGCCGGCGCCGCCGCCGGTCAGGCCCACGGCCACTCACTAGGCGCTGTGTTCAGCGACCGCCGGGTGTGGTGGATGTGCCTGATCTACTTCTGCTTCGTCACCGGCCAGTATGCGCTGACCTTCTGGATGCCCACGCTGGTCAAGGCCAGCGGTGTCACCGGCAACCTGAAGATCGGCCTGCTCTCGGCAATCCCGTTCATCTGCGCCATCATCGTCATGAACATCCTCGGCCACAGCGCCGATGCGCGCCAGGAACGCCGCTGGCACCTGATCGTGCCGGCGCTGATGGGTGCGGCGGGCTTTGCCATTGCCGCCTCGTTCACCAACAATACGACCGTGTCCATCGCCGCGCTGTCGCTGGCCGCCGCCGGGGTGCTGACCTGCGCGCCGCTGTTCTGGTCGCTGCCCACCGCATTCCTGTCCGGCATTGCCGCCGCGTCTGGCATCGCCGTTGTGAACTCGGTTGGCAACCTGGCCGGTTTCGTCTCGCCGTATATGGTCGGCGCGCTCAAGGACCTGACGCAAAGCACGCAGCTGCCGATGTACGTGCTGTCCGCGATCCTGGTGGTCGGCGCCGTGCTGGTGTGGCTGACGCCGGCTAAACTGGTCAACCGCTGAAATCCGGCCGGTCCGGTCGCGCTGACCGCGACCGGACCGGCTTCGTCCTACGCCCTGGAGTTCCCATGCCGCGCTTCGCCGCAAATCTCTCGATGATGTACAACGAGCACGCTTTCCTGGATCGCTTCGCCGCTGCCGCGGCGGACGGCTTCCAGGCGGTGGAGTACCTGTTCCCGTACGAGCACCCCGCCACCGAGCTGCGCGCGCGCCTGGACGCGAACGGTCTCACCCAGGCGCTGTTCAATGCCCCGCCGGGTGATTGGGCCGCCGGCGAGCGTGGCCTGGCATCGCTGCCGGGGCGCGAGTCAGAATTCCGCGACGCCGTGGGCCGCGCGCTGGAATACGCCGGCGTGATCGGCAATGACCGCGTGCACGTGATGGCAGGCCTGGTGCCGGCCGATGCCGACCGCGCGCGCTACCGTGCCACCTACCTGGAAAACGTCGCGTTCGCCGCGAAGGCGGCCGCCGCGCAAGGCGTGACCATCGTGCTGGAGCCAATCAACACGCGCGACATGCCGGGCTATTTCCTGAACCGCCAGGACGACGCGCAGGCGATCTGCAAGGAAGTCGGCGCGGCCAACCTGAAGGTGCAGTTCGACTGCTACCACTGCCAGATCGTCGAGGGCGATATCGCCATGAAGCTCAGGCGAGACATGCCCGGCATCGGCCATATCCAGATCGCCGGCGTGCCCGAGCGCCATGAGCCGGACCTGGGCGAGCTGAACTATCCGTACCTGTTCGACCTGATCGACACGCTCGGCTACCAGGGCTGGATCGGCTGCGAATACCGCCCGCGCGCCGGCACGTCCGAAGGGCTGGGCTGGCTCAAGCCCTACCTCGGCCGCTGATCCAACAACCATTACCGATCTCTTGCCATGAACGTACTGATTACCGGCGGCGCCGGCTTCCTCGGCCTGCAACTCGCCCGGCTGCTGCTGCAACGCGGCACCCTGAACCTGGACGGCCAGGCCGTCGCCTTCGACCGCCTGACGCTGCTCGACGTGGTCGCGCCGCAAGGTCTTGACGATGCGCGCGTGCGCGTGGTGACCGGAGACCTGTCCGATCCTGCGGTACTGCGCCAGGCCATCGACAAGGACACCGGCGCGGTGTTCCACCTCGCCGCCGTGGTCAGCGGCCAGGCCGAGGCGGATTTCGAGCTGGGCATGCGCGTCAACCTCGACGCCTCGCGCGCGCTGCTCGAAACCTGCCGCGAGCTGGGCCACAAGCCGCGGGTGCTGTTCACCAGCTCGGTCGCGGTCTATGGCGGCGAGCTGCCGCCGGTGGTGCAGGACGACACCGCGCTGAACCCGCAATCGTCGTACGGCGTGCAGAAGGCGATCGGCGAACTGCTGCTGTCGGACTACAGCCGCCGCAGCTTCGTCGACGGCCGCGTGCTGCGCCTGCCGACCATCAGCGTGCGCCCGGGCAAGCCCAACGCGGCGGCCTCGTCGTTCGCCAGCGGCATCATCCGCGAGCCGCTGGCGGGCGTGACGGCCAACTGCCCGGTGGCGCCGGAAACGAAGCTGTGGCTGCTGTCGCCGCGCGCGGCGGTGGCGGCGCTGGTCAACGGCATCGAACTGGCCGGCGAACGGCTGGGCAACCGACGCGTGGTCAACCTGCCGGGCCTGTCGGTGACGGCAGCTGGCATGGTTGACGCGCTGCGCCGCGTGGCCGGCGATGCGGTGGCGGATCGCGTGACGTGGGAACGCGAAGAGCGCGTCGAGAAGATCGTCGGCACGTGGCCGGCGGCGTGGAATGCCGAGCGGGCGCTGTCGCTGGGGTTCGAGAGCGATGCCAGCTTTGATGCGGTGATCCGGGCTTATATGGAGGATGCGGGGGTGGGGAAGTAAGCTGACGCCGCGGCAAACTAGTCGTACGCAAAGACGCGGGAGCTTGCCATCACCCCCTGCAATCGCTCCCCTCTCCCGCGAAGTGGGAGAGGGGTGGGGGTGAGGGCCGGAGCTTCCACGAAGTCAAGCGCGTCGGTATGCCAGCGCCTGCCCTCACCCCCTGCCCCTCTCCCGCGAGCGGGAGAGGGGAGCAAACAAGCGGGATATGAAGCCTCGTCGGGGCGGGCTACCCCGCCGGCTTCACCACCTCATACCCCTCGATAATCTCCCTCACCACCCCCGGGATCGCCGCCGACTTCTGCGTCGCCGGATCCGCGCACACATAGACGATCTCACCGGTGATCAGGTGCTCGTCGCCCCGGTACATCTCCACCCGGAACAACATGCTGGACCGCCCCAGCCGCGCCATGCGCCCGCGCAGTTCCAGCTCATCGTCAAAGCGCGCCGACGCGTGATACTCCAGCGTGGACTTGACCACGAAGATATCGACGCCGTGCGCGTGCAGTACATCCTCCGGATAGCGGATCCCCAGCGCGCGCCAGTACTCGGTCACGCAGATATCGCAATACGTCAGGTAGTGCGCATTGAAGACGATCGACTGCGGATCGACTTCGGACCAGCGCACGCGCAGCGGGATGGTATGGCGGAACGCCTCTTTGGCCATTGACGTGGTCTCCTTGGTTGTTTGTCGGCGCCATGCAAAGCATCAGGCCGCCGTCCCGCCGGCACAGGGCCGGCAGGCGCGGCGGCCTGGTTGAATGCGTCTGGCGCTGGCTTACTGCGGCTTGGCCAGGCCCAGCTTCTCGATGATCGCCTTTTCCTTCTTGACGGTTTCGGCGGCGAACTGCGAGTACTGCTGGCTGTTCATGTAGAACGGCTCCATGTCGAACTTGGCCAGCGATTCGCGGTAGTTGGGCATTTCCATCGCCTTCTTGAAGGCGTCATGCAGCTTCTGCACGATCTTCGGATCGGTGCCCTTGGGCGCGACCAGGCCGAACGGCGAGGTCTGCACGATGCCCATGCCCAGTTCCTTCAGCGTCGGCACATTGGGGAAGCGCGCCGAGCGCTTTTCGCCCCAGGTCGACAGCAGGCGCAGCTTGCCCTGCTCCACGTACGGCGCCCAGGCTGGCGTGTCCGCCACCGACATCACGTGGCCGCCCAGCAGCGCCTGCATCGACTCGGCATTGCCCTTGTACGGGATGTGCGAGAACTGCACGCCCTGCTTCAGCGCCAGCTCTTCCATGGTCAGGTGCAGCGTGGTCATGCTGCCCGGCGAGCCGTAGGTCAGCTTGCCGGGATTGGCCTTGGCGTAGGCGACGTACTCCTGCATGGTCTTGATCGGCGAATCGGCCGGCACCACCAGGCCGAACGAATAGCCGGCCAGGTTGATGATGTAGCTCAGGTCCTTGACCGGGTCCCAGTTGATCTTGGTGGTGTACGGCAGGCGATAGACCGGCATGGCGACCTGCGCCAGCGTGTAGCCGTCGGGCGCGGTGGCCTGCATCATCTGCGCGGGCAGCACGCCGCCAGCGCCGGGCTTGTTCTCGACGATCACCGGCTGGCCCAGGATCTTGGAAGCGTTCTCGGCCAGGACGCGGAACGGGATGTCGGTGGAGCCGCCGGCGGTATAGCCGATCACCAGGCGGATCGGGCGCTGCGGGAACTTGTCTGCCTGCGCCTGGGCAGGCATGGCGGCCAGGCCCATGGCTGCGGTGGCGGCGGCGAGGCCCGCGCGGGCGATAAATTGGCGGCGTTGCATTTGACTAGGTCTCCTTGTGCTGCAAGTCACTGCTGAAAAGGTCGGCGCTGCGTGTTGTCAGGATTGGCCGAACGCGGCTCGCAGCGCGGCGACGGCATCGGCATGTGCCTGCGCCACCGCCGGCACGAACCGGCCCAGCTTGAAGAAATCATGGATCATGCCGGGGTAGTCCGCCAGCGTGGCCGGCACGCCGGCGGCGCGCAGCTTGGCGGCGTAGGCGACGCCTTCGTCATGCAGCGGGTCGTAGCCCGCCACGGCGACCCAGGCCGGGCACACATTGTTCACGTCGGCGCCACTGCCGCCACCGTCGAGCGGGGCGAAGCGCCAGTCATCGCGGCTGGCTTCCTGGTCCAGGTACTGCGCGAAGAACCAGCGGATCATCTCGGCGGTCAGCAGGTAGCCCTCGGCCAGCGCGCGATGCGATGGCGTGTCCTGGCGCGCGCAGGTGCCGGGATACAGCAGCATCTGCAGCACCGGCGCGAGCCCCGCGTTGCGCGCCTCCACGGCGCTGGCAGCGGCCAGCGTGCCGCCGGCGCTATCGCCGCCCAGCGCGATGCGGGCCGGGTCGGCACCCAGCCGCCCGGCCTCGGCAAAGATCCAGTGCAGCGCGTCGAATGCGTCGTTGGCCGCGGTGGGAAAGCGCCATTGCGGCCCGAGGCGGTAATCCACCGACAACACCATGCAATCGGCCTGGCCGCACAGCAGCCGGCACAGCGCATCGTGCGAATTGACGCTGCCGACCGTAAAGCCGCCGCCGTGGAAGTACACCAGCAGCGGCAACGGCTCGGCCCAGCTGGCCTCGCGCGGCGTATACAGCCGCGCCGGGATGGCATGGCCGTCACGCGCGGGCACGTGCAGGTCTTCGGTCGCGTGCACGGCGGGCGCGCTGATATCGAGGATCGGCGCGCTTTTCTCGTAGGCGATCCTGGCGTCCTCCGGGTCCAGGGCGTGGATCGGCGGCCGCTTGGCACGGGCGATCAGTTCCAGCAGCTGTGCCACCTGCGGGTCGAGCGGAGCCGACGGCAGGCCGGGCGTTTGGTTGACGGAGGATGGTACGGCGGACATGAAAAATCAGTTAAACCTGCGCTTCGGCTGCAATGGCGAGCGTCTCGTGGACGCTGCCCGCATCGGTGGAAGTTCGAATAGTGAACGATCGTTCGATTTCAGTATGATGCCAGATGTTTCTGAGACGACGCAGTACGAGATAACCCCGACAGCCCCACGTCAGCCTGCCACGCGGCCAGTTTTTGCGCGATGATCGGCTGACGCGCGGCGCGGGGGCTCCGACAACCCATTGAAACCGAAGGCGGCGCGCCTGGCCAGTGCCTTATCCGGACCCCGGTTCGCGGCAGATCCCTGCAGGAGACAAGCAAATATGGCGTTCATCTACTATCTGACCCACATCCACCTGGATTTCGGCGCGGTAAGCCTGCTCAAGTCGGAATGCGAGCGCATCGGCATCCGCCGTCCGCTGCTGGTTACCGACAAGGGCGTGGTTGCCGCCGGCGTGGCGCAGCGCGCCATCGACGCCATGCAGGGCCTGCCGGTCGCGGTATTCGACGAGACCCCGTCGAACCCGACCGAGGCGATGGTGCGCAAGGCCGCGGAGCAATACCGCGAAGCCAACTGCGACGGGCTGGTGGCCGTTGGTGGCGGATCGTCGATCGACCTGGCCAAGGGCATCGCCATCCTCGCCACGCATCCGGGCGAGCTGACCACCTATGCCACCATCGAAGGCGGCAGCGGCAAGATCACCGACCAGGCCGCGCCGCTGATCGCCGTGCCGACCACCTCGGGCACCGGCAGCGAAGTGGCGCGCGGCGCGATCATCATCGTGGACGACGGGCGTAAGCTGGGCTTCCATTCATGGCACCTGCTGCCCAAGTCGGCCATCTGCGATCCGGAGCTGACGCTGGGCCTGCCTGCCGGATTGACCGCGGCCACCGGCATGGACGCGATCGCGCACTGCATCGAGACTTACCTGGCGCCTGCCTTCAACCCGCCCGCCGACGGCATCGCGCTGGACGGCCTGGAGCGCGGCTGGACCCATATCGAGCGCGCCACCCGCGACGGCCAGGACCGCGACGCGCGGCTGAACATGATGAGCGCATCGATGCAGGGCGCGATGGCCTTCCAGAAGGGGCTGGGTTGCGTGCATTCGCTGTCGCACCCGCTGGGCGGGCTGAAGATCGACGGCCGTACCGGCCTGCATCACGGCACGCTCAACGCGGTGGTGATGCCGGCGGTGCTGCGCTTCAACGCCGACGCGCCCACCGTCGTGCGCGACGACCGCTACGCGCGCCTGCGCCGCGCCATGCATCTGCCCGACGGCGCCGATATCGCGCAGGCCGTGCACGACATGACGGCACGCCTGGGCCTGCCCACCGGCCTGCGCCAAATGGGCGTCACGGAGGACATGTTCGACAAGGTCATCGCCGGCGCGCTGGCCGACCATTGCCACAAGACCAACCCGAAAGAGGCCAGCGCGGCAGATTATCGGCGTATGCTTGAGCAATCCATGTAGTGCATAGCAGCAATGTGGCCCGCCGGCACCGCGGCGGGTGCGCTCTCAAACCAGGAGACGACATGACCGGCGAGCACCTGCAGGTAGTCCATGGCGACATCACCCGGATGGAAGTCGATGCCATCGTCAACGCAGCCAACAGCGGGCTGCTGGGCGGCGGCGGCGTCGACGGCGCCATCCACGGGGCCGGCGGCCCCGCCATCATGGAGGCCTGCCGCGCGATCCGCGACGCGCAGGGCGGCTGCCCCACCGGCGAGGCGGTCATCACCACGGGCGGGCGCCTGCCCGCGCCGTACGTGATCCACGCGGTTGGCCCGGTCTGGCATGGCGGCGGCCAGGGCGAGGACGAACAGCTCGCCAACGCCTACCGCAACAGCATCCGCGTGGCCGCGCAGCATCACCTGCGCACGCTCGCCTTCCCCAACATCAGCACGGGCATCTACGCCTTTCCGCGCGAGCGCGCGGCGGATATCGCCATCGCCGCGGTGCGCGAAGCGCTGGCGGCAGCGCCCGAGATCGAACAGGTGACCTTCGTCTGCTTCGACGACGAGAACTACCGGCTGTACCGCGAGCGCCTGGCCTGACGCTTGCGGCGGGCGTGCGGCGGGGCCTGCGCCAGAACCTGGGGCGCAGGCCCTTCTCCTTTCCGATCTGTTGTGTCACCGCATGGCGGTACTAACCCGCTGGCAATGCGCTGCGGATCAGTAGATTGACATGTTCCGGCTGCTCGTGGATGACCCAGTGGGTACCGTCCGGGATGCCCTCCAGGCGCAAGTCCGTGACAAAGTCCTCCAGGCCATTGAGCAGCGATTTCGGCAAGGCGCGGTCGCGTTCGCCCCAGATCACCAGCGTCGGCACGCGGACAACGAACCTGGCCGGATCTAGCTGCGACAGATCCGGCCCCGCCTCGCCGTCCCCCGGCGGCCGCATCGGCGAGGCGCGGTAGAAATTGACGCCGCCGGTCAGCGGATGCACGCCCTCTTCGCCAGGCTGCGACCACGCGGCATGGTAGCGTTCGCGTGTCTCCGGCGTGTACCACGCGGCCGGCTTGCCGTCGGCCTCGGCCAGCATGCGGTCCAGCAGCGCAAAGTCGTTGGCGGCCAATGCCTTTTCCGAACCGGACTTGCGCAGCCAGTTCATGTAGGCGGAGGCGGCCTGCTGCTCCGGATCGGTGGCCAGCGCGCGCGCGAACAGGTACGGGTGCGGCGAGTTGATGATGACGAGCTGGCGCACGAGTCGCGGGAACTGGATCGCCAGGTTCCAGCAGATCGCGCCGCCCCAGTCGTGCGCCACCACGATGGCCTGGTCATAGCCCAGCGCACCGATGAACTGCACCAGGTCTTCCACGATATGGCGCGGCCGGTAGGACTCCACGTCGCCCGGTTTGCTCGAAAGGTTATAGCCGCGCAGGTCGGGCGCGACGGCGAAGTGCGTGTGCCCGAATTCGGCCAGCTGGGCTTCCCATTCGTACCAGAACTCGGGAAATCCGTGCACGAACAGCATCAGCGGCTTGCCGCGCTCGCCTGCGCTGGCGTAGTGCAGCCGGGTGCCGTTGGACAGGCTGGCGTATTGCAGGTGCCGGATCACGGCGGGGGCGGCCATGGTGGTCTCCATGTGCGTGGCTCCTCGTTGGTGGCTCTGGCGTGTCAGCCGCGCAGCGCGGCCACGAGGCCCGCGCGGACTTCGGGCTTGTCGGCAAAGGGATCGCCGGGGTTGCGCGGCCCGACGATGTCCTCGAAGCGCTGGCGCACCGGCGCCAGTGCCTGCGGATGCGAATAAATATAGAAGCTATCGGCGCGGATGGCATCGAAGGTTTTGTGCGCGACCTCGGCGGCAGACACCTTGCCGGAGCCGACGGCCTTGTCGGACAGCGCCTGCGACACCAGCTGCGAGCGCGTCGGCGGCGCCTGGTTGGCCAGCTCCGCGGGCCGGTTGCGCTGCGACTGGCTGATGCCGGTGGGCACGAAGTACGGGCACAGTACCGAGCAGCGCACCTGCTCCGTGACCAGGCTGAGGTCCTGGTACAGCGATTCCGACAGTGACACCACCGCGTGCTTGGACACGTTGTACACGCCCATCGCAGGCGGGTTGAGCAAGCCCGCCATCGACGCGGTGTTGACGATATGGCCCTGGTACGACGGGTCCTTTTCCGCGGCGGCCAGCATCAGCGGCGTGAAAATGCGCACGCCGTGGATCACGCCGTAGAGATTGACGCCGAGCACCCATTCCCAGTCCTGCAGCGAGTTTTCCCAGAGCAGTCCGCCGGCGCCCACGCCGGCATTGTTGAACAGCAGGTTGACCTGCCCGAACGCCTCCATCGCCGCGTCGGCCAGCGCCTGCACCTGCTCGGCGCGCGACACGTCGGTGCGCAGCCCGATCACCGGCACGTTGCGCGCCTTGAATTCGGCCACGGTCGCGTCCAGGGCGTCTTCCTGCACGTCGGCCAGCACCAGCTTCATGCCGAGATCCGCCCCGATGCGGGCGAATTCCTTGCCGAACCCCGAAGCACCGCCGGTGATGACGGCTACCTTGTTGGAAAAATCCTTCATGTCGTCTGTCCTGTCGCGTGAAATCAATTGGAGGAATTGCCGCGCGCAGCGGCGCAGCGCCGGTTCAGGCGGCGCGCTGCACCTGGTAGCCCTGCCGCGGGAAATGCACGTTGAGCGCGCCCGCGCGCGGGTCCTGCCGGCGCAGCGTGACGCGGTGCGGGCCCAGCGCCAGCAGCACGCCGGCCACGGGGTCGCGCGCGTAGTCGGTGGGCGTGACCGTGACGGGGTCGCCCGGCTGCAGGGCTTCGCCCTCGCGCACGCCTTCTTCGAGCGCAACCGGATCCGCGCTGCGCGCCATGCCGATGGCCAGCTCGCCATCGATCACGCGCGGACGCCCGTGGCCGAAGGTATTCATGCGCGCATACCAGGCCTGCAGCCTGGGATAGGCCTCCAGCATCTGCGCCAGCGCGCCGGCGCGCCGGATAAACCAGAGGTTGTGGTACAGCGAGAAGTCCGCCACCGACAGCAATGGTCCGGCGACATGCTCCACGCCCGCGGCGAACTGCGCTTCGACCCTGCCAAAGGTCTCGTGCAGCTGCGCGGTGGCCTCGGGCAGCGGCATGCGCAGCGCGTTGGTATCGCCGCGCATGGCCTTGCGGTCGGAGACAAAGGCCTGGATCTGCGCTGGCGACAGATGGCCCAGCATGCTGACGACGCCGGCCGGCTGAAACACGTAGGTCGCCGCAGCGGTAAACAGCGCGCTGTCGAACCAGGCCGCCATCACTCGCGCCGCCGCGGCCTGCGCGGGTGGATACAGCGGCGGTGACGGCGCCAGCATGTCGATGACTTCGCAGATCAGTGCCGTGTCGCAGTAAATGTCGGCGCCGACCTGCATCACCGGCGTGCGACGGTAGCCGCCGGTCAGCGCCAGCAGATCTGGTTTGGGCAGGATGGCGGGAATTTCCACCGCCTGCCACGCCAGGCCTTTGGCGCCCAGCAGCAGCCGTACTTTTTCCGAGAACGGCGAGGTTGCGTACTGGTGAAGGATGATGTCTGCCATGCGTGCCACCTCACGGTTGTGGATCGACTGCAGGGATGGCCGCCATGCGGCGGCCGCATTGCAACGCTTTGCGGCCGCCGCTCAGTCCAGCAGGTCCGGCTGTTCCTTGACGATGCGCGCATACAGCGGCTGGAACTGGAACCAGCCCGCCTGCGCGGTGCCGACGATCGAATACGCCTGCCGTGCGGCAGCGTCGGCAATCACCTTCAGCGGCGCCTGCGTGCGCGCGGCGGCCGCTTCGGCCAGCAGCTGCACCTGGCAGGAACGTTCCATGGTGATGAACCACCACGCCGCTTCATCCACGGTCTTGCCGACCGTCAGCAGGCCGTGGTTCTGCAGGATCGCGGCCTTGTTCTGCCCGAGCGCGTTGGCGATGCGCTGGCCCTCGTCCAGCTCCACCACCACGCCGCCGAAATCGTCATAGACCGCGTGGTCGTTGTAGAACGCGCACACGTCCTGCGTCAGCGCGTCGAGCGGGCGGCCCAGCGTCGACCAGGCGCGGCCATAGGTGCTGTGCGAGTGCGCGGCAGCGACCGCGTCGGGACGGGTCTGATGCACGCGCGAATGGATCGCAAAAGCCGCGGCATTGACCGGGTAGTCGCCCTCCACCACGTCGCCGTGGTGGTCGCAGCGGATCAGGTTGGAGACATTGACCTGGCTGAAATGCACGCCGAACGGATTGACCCAGAAAGTGTCGGGAAACTCGGGATCGCGCGCGGTGATATGGCCGGCCACGCCCTCGTCGAAACCGAATTTCGAGAACAGACGGAAGGCGGCGGCCAGGCGCTGCTTGCGATGCAGGCGCTCCTCGCCCACGGTGGCGAACTGCGGCGGCCGCGGCAGGTTGCGGTAGCGGGCCTTGACCTCTTCAGGCAAGCCGGCGCCGATATCGTCGCTTGTGCCTTGCCGGACTTGCGGAACTTGCGGAACTTGCGGAACTTGCGGGGCATTCATGGGTGTCTCCTCCTCTTGTCTTGCCTGCGTTGTCCTGCGCGGCACGCCCTGTGGGAACGCAGCGTGCCGGTGCTGCGCTCAGACCAGCTTGACCAGCTGCTTGCCGAAGTTCTTGCCCTTGAGCAGGCCCATGAAGGCTTCAGGCGCGCTCGCCAGGCCTTCGGCAATGCTCTCGCGGAACTTCAGTTTGCCCTGCGCGACCGCGGTGCCCAGCTCCTTCAGCGCCTGCGGCCACACGTCCATGTGCTCTGAGACGATAAAGCCCTCGATGGTCAGGCGCGAGATCAGGATCAGCTGCGGGTTCTTCAGCGGCAGCGGCTGGCCGTCATAGCCGGCGATCATGCCGCACATGGCGATGCGGCCGAAGGCATTCATGCGCGACAGCACCGCGTCGAAGATTTCGCCGCCGACGTTCTCGAAATAGCCGTCGATGCCGTCGGGCGTGGCCTCCTTGAGCATGGTGTAGAGCTCTTTCGGGTCTTTCGCCGCCTTGTAGTCGATACAGGCGTCGAAGCCCAGCTCATTGACCACGTAGTCGCACTTGTCCTTGCCGCCGGCAAAGCCCACCGCGCGGCAGCCGGCCAGCCTGGCCAGCTGTCCCACCACGCTGCCGACCGCGCCCGACGCGGCGCTGACCGCAATGGTCTTGCCCGCCTTGGGCTGGATGATCTTGTTCAGGCCATACCACGCGGTCACGCCCGGCATGCCGACCGAGCCCAGGTAGGCCGACAACGGGATATGCGTGGTATCGACCGGCTGCAGGCCGGTGCCGTCGCTGACGCCCATTTCCTGCCAGCCGAACATGCCGACCACCTTGTCGCCCGGCTTGAACTTGCTGTTCTTGCTTTCCACCACCTCGCCGGCGGTGCCGCCGATCATCACCTCATTGAGCGGCTGCGGCGCGGCATACGACTTGCTGTCGTTCATGCGGCCGCGCATGTACGGATCGAGCGACAGGTAATGGTTGCGCACCAGCACCTGGCCGTCGGCGATCTGCGGCACGGGCACTTCTTCCAGCCGGAAATTGGCCGGCGTCACCGCGCCCTCGGGACGCGAGGCCAGGACGATGCGCTTGAACGTGTTGGACATGGTGGGGTTCCTTCCAATGGGAGATGGAAACTGCGTGGAAAGTGCTATGCGGGGCGCGAGCCGCCCCGCCTGCCCTGGTGCCGGCGTTCAGCCGTCGGCGCCGGTATCGGTTTCGCCCGGGCGCTGCGGCGGCATGCGCCGGATGTACTTGAACGTGCCCGAGCCGCGCGCCACGGTCTTGCCGTCGGCATCGACGATCTCGGCCTCGCAGAACACCATGGTAGTGGTGCGGTGCACGGTGGTGCCGCGCGCGGTCAGGTGGCCGCGGCCCGGCGCCATGAAGCTGCTCTTCATCTCGATGGTGACCAGGCCATCGGCATCGCTGCTGCGGCCGGCCACCGCCATGGCAACGTCGAGCAGCGTCATGATCACGCCGCCGTGGGCCATGTCCCAGCTGTTCTGGTGGCGCTTTTCGACCGGCAGCGCGATCTCGCTGCGCCCGCCTTCCGCGAGGCTGCAGGTCACGCCGAGATCAGAAAGGAACGGGATATGGCTCAGGGAGCCGGTGTACTGGTTCATGGCAATGCGAGTGGAAGTGGGGGTTGGAGAGGCGCCGGCGGCAGCTTTCCCGCCGGCGCCGATCCCGCATTATTGCCGCAAACGCCGGCTGTCGCTCACGCCGCGCTCAGACGCGCTCAGACCGCGCTGACGCCGCCGTCGACCGCCAGGATCTGCCCGGTGATGTGCTTGCCGGCATCGCTGGCAAACAGCAGCGCAGCGCCCTTGAGGTCTTCGTCGTCGCCCAGGCGGTGCAGCGGCACGCCGGCGCACATCGCGTCGACGCCCATGCGCTCGAGCGAGCCCTTGGTCATCTTCGACGGGAAGAAGCCCGGCGCCAGCGCGTTGACGGTGATGTTGTGCTCGCCCCACTCGCCCGCCAGCGTGCGGGTGAAGTTGATCACCGCGCCCTTCGAGGTGTTGTAGGCGATGGTCTCCATCGACCCCGGCGGATTGCCGGCCAGGCCCGCGATCGACGCCACGTTGATGATGCGGCCGTAGCGGCGCGGGATCATCGACAGCTTGCCGATGCGCTGGCTCAGCAGGAACAGGCCGCGGATATTCAGGTTCATCACCTTGTCCCACGCTTCCACCGGATGGTCTTCGGCCGGCGCGCCCCAGGTGGCGCCAGCGTTGTTGACGAGGATGTCGACGTGGCCAAGCTTTGCGATCGCTTCGTCGGCGAGCCGCGCGATCTCGGATTCCTGCGAACCGTCGGCGGCGATCCAGTCGGCCTCGATGCCGAGGCCCTTCAGGTGTTCCTGCGCCGCGCGCAGCTCGTCGGCCTTGCGCGCCGACAGCACGATTCGCGCGCCCTGCTCGCCCAGTGCCTCGGCAATCTGCAGGCCAAGGCCGCGCGAGCCGCCGGTGATCAGCGCGGTCTTGCCCTTCAGGTCAAACAGTTGCTGGATGGTGCGCATGTTGTCTCTTCCTTGGTTGTCTTTGAATGATGTAGTACGGGGTCAGAACCAGCGCTCAGAACCAGGCGTCCTGCATGTCCAGCGTGGTGCGGTCGAGCGATGCCAGCAGGTCGAGCTGGGGGCCGACCCTGGGCAGCTCGAAGCGGAAGAAGTACGCCGCCGCCGCCAGCTTGCCGCGATAGAAATCCTGGTCCTCCTTGCCGCTGGCCTGCGCCAGCGCCGCCTGTGCCAGCAGCGCCTGCTCCAGCCAGATCCACGCGACCACCACGTGCCCGAAGGCTTCGAGGTAGACCGAGGCGTTGGCCAGCGTCACGTTGGCATCGCCGGCACTCCACAGCGTCTGGGTCACTTCGGCAAGGCGCTTCGTTGCGGCGCCGAGCGCGCGCGCCTGCTGGGCCAGTTCGGCGTTGTCCGCGGCCAGCGCGCGGCCGATGGTGTCCTGCACGCGCTCGCCCAGCAGCCTGAACGCGGCGCCATCCTTCATCACCACCTTGCGGCCCAGCAGGTCCAGTCCCTGGATGCCATGCGTGCCTTCGTGGATCGGGTTCAGGCGGTTGTCCCGGTAGAACTGCTCGACGTTGTATTCGCGGGTGTAGCCGTAGCCGCCGTGCACCTGGATCGCCAGGTTGTTGGCTTCCAGGCACCATTGCGACGGCCAGCTCTTGGCGATCGGGGTCAGGATGTCGAGCAGCAGCGCCAGGCGCGCATGCGCTTCCTGGTCGCCGGCGGCGGCAGCGGCCTCTTCCTCGTCCACCAGCCGCGCGCAGTACAGGTTCAGCGCCAGGCCGCCCTCGACATAGCTCTTCTGCGCCAGCAGCATGCGGCGGATATCGGCGTGCTCGACCAGCTTCACCTGCGGGCTGGCGGCATCCTTCCCGCCGGGGCCGACGGGGCGGCCTTGCGGACGGTTGCGCGCGTAGTCCAGCGCATGCAGGTAGCCGGTATAACCGAGCATCACCGCACCCAGGCCCACGCCGATGCGCGCCTCATTCATCATGTGGAACATGCAGGCCAGGCCCTTGTGCGGCTCGCCCACCAGGTAGCCGATGGCACCGGCCTTGCCCCCCGGCTTGTACTTCATGCCTTCGCCGAAGTTCAGCAGGCAGTTGGTGGTGCCGCGGTAGCCCATCTTGTGGTTCAGGCCGGCCAGCACCACGTCGTTGTGCTCGCCGAGCGAGCCATCCTCGTTGACCAGGTACTTGGGCACGATAAACAGCGAGATGCCCTTCACGCCCGGGATCAGCTTGCCGTCCGGGCCGGGGATCTTGGCCAGCACCAGGTGGACGATGTTGTCCGACAGCTCGTGCTCGCCGGCGGAAATCCACATCTTGTTGCCGCGCAGGCGGTATTGCGCGCCCAGCGGTGATTCGCCCTCATACTCGGCGCGCGTCGTGATATCCGACAGCGACGAGCCGGCCTGCGGCTCCGACAGGCACATGGTGCCGAAGAAGCGCCCTTCCATCTCCGGCTTGACGAAGGTTTCGACCTGCGCCGGCGTGCCGTGCGTCAGCAGCAGGTTGGCGTTGCCGATGGTCAGGAACGGGTAGGAGCTGGTGCCGACGTTGGCGCCCTTGAAGTAGGCGAAGCCGGCTTTCTCGACCACCACCGGCAGCTGCATGCCGCCCAGTTCGTAGTCCTGTCCGGCAGCCATCAGGCCGGCCTCGCAGAAAGCCTTCAGCGCGGTGCTGACCTCGGGGATGATGCTGACGGTCTCGCCGTCGAATTCGGGTTCGTGCTGGTCGTTCTTCTTGTTGTGCGGCGCGAACAGGTCGGTGGCGATCTTCTCGCAGGTATCCAGCGCGGCATCGAAGGTCTCGCGCGAGTGGTCAGCGTAGCGCGGAATGCGGGTCAGTTCATCGACCTTGAGCCATTCGTACAGAATGAAGTTCAGGTCGCGGCGGGAAAGGATCATCGACATGGTGTCTCCAGGCGGAGCGCTGCATGGGCGCTCGCGAATTCATGTAGCTTTCTTGCCCGAACCGCCGGAACCCTGGAATACACCCCGTGGGTGCTCCCTCTCCCGCTTGCGGGAGAGGGTTGGGGTGAGGGCCGGGCGGTACTACGAAGTCCGGGCCGGCGGCATGCCACCGCCTGCCCTCACCCCCTGCCCCTCTCCCGCAATCGGGAGAGGGGAGCAAACCGGCAGCGCGCCGGCGTCGCTGGCGATTACAGGACTTCGAACAACCCAGCCGCGCCCTGCCCGCCACCGATGCACATGGTCACCACCACGTACTTCACGCCGCGGCGCTTGCCTTCGATCAGCGCATGGCCGACCAGGCGCGCGCCCGACACGCCGTACGGGTGGCCCACGGCGATGGCGCCGCCGTTGACGTTGAGGCGGTCCATCGGGATGCCCAGCTTGTCGGCGCAGTACAGCACCTGCACCGCGAAGGCTTCGTTCAGCTCCCACAGGCCGATGTCCTCGACCTTCAGGCCGGCCTTCTTCAGCAGCTTGGGCACCGCGAATACGGGACCGATGCCCATCTCGTCCGGCTCGCAACCCGCCACGGCAAAGCCGCGGAACACGCCCAGCGGCTGCAGGCCCTTGGCCTCGGCCACGCGCGCGTTCATCACCACGGCCGCCGAGGCGCCGTCCGAGAACTGCGAGGCATTGCCGGCGGTGATCACGCCACCCGGCACCGCGCTGCGGATCTTGGCCACGCCTTCCAGCGTGGTGTCGGCGCGGATGCCTTCGTCGCGGTCGATGGTGACTTCCTTCGTCACCAGCTGGCCGGTGGACTTGTCGGCGACGCCGGCAAGCACCGTCATCGGCACGATCTCGTCCTTGAACTTGCCGGCTTCCTGCGCGGCGGCGGCGCGTTGCTGGCTGCGCACGCCGTACTCGTCCTGGCGATCCTTCGAGACGTTGTAGCGCTTCGCCACGTTCTCGGCGGTCTGCAGCATGTTCCAGTAGATTTCCGGCTTGTTCTTGACCAGCCAGCTTTCCTGGACCATGTGGCGGTTCATTTCCTGCTGCACGCAGGAGATGCTTTCCACGCCGCCGGCGACAAAGATGTCGCCCTCATCGGCGATCACCCGCTGTGCGGCCATGGCGATGGTCTGCAGGCCCGACGAGCAGAAGCGGTTGACGGTGGCACCGGGCACGGTGACCGGGCAACCGGCGCGCAGCGCGATCTGGCGCGCGATATTGGCACCGGTGGCGCCTTCCGGGTTGGCGCAGCCCATCAGCACGTCTTCCACTTCCGCCGCGTCGATCTTGGCGCGGGCGATGGCGTGCTGCACGGCGTGGCCACCCAGCGTGGCACCGTGGGTCATGTTGAAGGCGCCCTTCCAGCTCTTGGCGAGGCCGGTCCGTGCGGTGGATACGATGACTGCTTCGTTCATGTGTTGCTCCTCGGAATCTTGTGTCGTTCAGTTCGGTGGTTTTGGTTCAGCCCTGGCCCTTGAGCACATCCGCGGACATCACGCGCGCGACGCCGGCGGCGCCGAGGTCCTGCCATGCCCTGGCCAGCGACCCCTGCAGGTCGATGGCGCGGCACGCATCCTCGATCACCGCGGCCTCGAAGCCCGCGGCGCGCGCATCGAGCGCGCTCCAGGCCACGCAGTAGTCCGTCGCCAGCCCGGCGCAGAACACGCGCTTCACGCCATGCTCGCGCAGGTAGCCTGCCAACCCGGTGCGCGTGGTGCGGTCCGCTTCAAGGAAGGCGGAGTAGCTGTCCACGTCGGCATGGTGGCCCTTGCGGATCACCAGCCGGGCGTGCGGCACGTGCAGGCCCGCATGCAGCGCGGCGCCGGGGGTGTCCTGCACGCAGTGCACCGGCCACAACACCTGCTCGCCATACGGCAGCGTGAGCATCTGGAACGGCTGCGTGCCGGCATGGTTGGCCGCGAATGAAACGTGCGCGGCCGGATGCCAGTCCTGCGTCACCACCACATGCCCGAACGCGCGCGCCAGCCGGTTGATGACGGGCACCACCTCATCCCCGTTGGGCACGGCAAGCGCGCCGCCCGGCATGAAGTCGTTCTGCACGTCGATCACCAGCAGGCAATCGTCCGGTCCGATGGTGGTGTTCATGGCCGCTCCTGGCTGAACCCTCGTGGCGTCTTAGCCGTTAAAGCCCTTGCCTTCGTCCGCCAGCTTCTGCAGCAGCGGCGCGACCTGCCAGGCTTCGCCGTGGTAGCCCTTGGCGTAGCGCTTCATGGCCAGCGCCACGTTGTACAGGCCGACCTGGTCGGCGTACAGCATCGGGCCGCCGCGGAACAGCGGGAAGCCATAGCCGGTCAGGTACACCATGTCGATATCCGAGGCCTTGGAAGCAATGCCCTCTTCCAGGATCTTGGCGCCTTCGTTGACCAGCGCGAACACAAGGCGCTCGACGATCTCTTCGTCCGAGATCTTGCGGCGCGTGATGCCCAGGTCCTTGGAGTGCTGCACGATCATGTCGTTGACCTGCTGGTTCGGGTACGGCTTGCGGTCGCCCGCCTTGTAGTCGTACCAGCCCGCGCCGGTCTTCTGGCCGTAACGGCCCATCTCGCACAGCAGGTCGGCGGTCTTGGAGTACTGGATCTCAGGCTTGTCCACGGCGCGGCGCTTGCGGATGGCCCAGCCGATGTCGTTGCCGGCCAAGTCGCCCATGCGGAACGGGCCCATGGCAAAGCCAAACTTCTCGATGGCCTTGTCGACCTGCTCCGGCAGCGCGCCTTCGTCCAGCAGGTAGCCTGCCTGGCGGCTGTACTGCTCGATCATGCGGTTGCCGATAAAGCCGTCGCACACGCCCGACACCACCGCGGTCTTCTTGATCTTCTTGCCGATCTGCATGACCGTGGCCAGCACGTCCTTGCCGGTCTTCTCGCCGCGCACTACTTCCAGCAGCTTCATCACATTGGCCGGGCTGAAGAAGTGCATGCCGACCACGTCTTGCGGACGCCTGGTGAACGAGGCGATCTTGTTCACGTCAAGCGTGGAGGTATTCGAAGCCAGGATGGCGCCCTGCTTCATCACTTCATCCAGCTTCTTGAAGACGATTTCCTTGACGCCCATTTCTTCGAACACGGCCTCGATGACCATGTCGGCATCCTTGATGTCGTCATAGGACAGCGTGGTGCTCAGCAGGCCCATGCGCTGCTCGACCTTCTCTTGCGTGAGCTTGCCCTTCTTGGCGCTGTTCTCGTAATTCTTGCGGATAATGCCGACGCCGCGGTCCAGCGCTTCCTGCTTGGTTTCCAGGATGGTGACCGGGATGCCCGCGTTCAGGAAGTTCATGCTGATGCCGCCGCCCATCGTGCCGGCGCCGATCACGGCAACCTTCTCGATCTTGCGCACCGGGGTGCCATCCGGCACGTCGGGAATCTTGCTGGCGGCACGCTCGCCAAAGAAGGCGTGGCGCAGCGCGCGCGATTCCGGCGTGGTCACCAGGAACAGGAAGCCCTCGCGCTCTTCCTTCAGGCCTTGCTCGAACGGCTTGAGCGAGCCGGCCACCGCTTCCAGGCACTTCAGCGGCGCAGGGAAGTTCTTGGCCATCGCGGCCACGGTGTTGCGGGCAAAGCCGAGGTAGCCTTCCGCGTTCTCGTGGCGCACCTTCAGGTCGCGCACCTTCGGGTGCGGGCCGCTGGCGGCGCCGACGTTCTGCGCGAACTTGACCGCCGCGGGCAGCACGTCGCCCTCGACGATTTCATCGAACAGCTTGGTGCCGGCGAACTTCTCGGACAGCACCGGAGTGCCGGACACGATCATGTTGGCGGCGGCCTCGAGGCCGATCACACGCGGCAGGCGCTGCGTGCCGCCGGCGCCGGGCAGCAGGCCCAGTTTCACTTCCGGCAGCGCGATCTGCGCGCCCTTGGAGGCCACGCGGTAGTTACAGCCCAGCGCCAGTTCCAGGCCGCCACCCATGGCCACCGAATGCACGGCGGCAACCACCGGCTTGGACGAGGCTTCCAGCACGCGGATCACCGAGTGCAGCGTCGGCTCCTGCATGGCCTTGGGGGTATTGAATTCACGGATATCGGCGCCGCCCGAGAATGCCTTGCCGGCGCCGGTGATGACGATGGCCTTGACGGCGGCATCGTCCAGCGCACGGGTCATGCCTTCGACGATGCCAAGACGGGTGCTGTGACCCAGGCCGTTGACAGGGGGATTGTCGAGCGTGATGACGGCTACGCCGTCCTGAACCTGATACTGCGCTGTCATGCTGGTTCCTTTTGCTAAAGGTTGTCTCGGGATTCGAATTCTCGAATTATTGTTTTGCTGCCAGGTGCGGGGGCGCGGTTGGCACAGGGTAAACCCGCCGCGATTCCCGCTGCCACAGGCCTTCCGGGGCTTGGGCGAAACAAGCATACACAAAATAGCACGGTCGTTCAATTTTAATTTCGGGGGTTTTGGGGTGGCATGCGTGGGGTGAATTTGGGCTTTTATTGCGGTGCATGGAAGGTCTGATCTGAGGATGGGGTCACCCGTTCGCGGATGGCGCATCGGGCACATCTTGGGAGAGCTGGGTTTAAGGTCAGTATGGGCGTTAAATTCGGGCGGAGGCGGGTTGAGTTGCATCGGAACTGGGGTGGTCTTGGCGTCGCTGTTGGTGACATGCTGTCGGCCTTTGAAGCTTTGTTGTCGCCATTGATGACATGCTGTCGGCTTGGGAACCAGGCGGCTCAACGACCGACAGCATGTCACCAAGCAAGCCCCAAAAAACAAAAACGGCCCGGCTCCCGCCAATCGCGGGAGCCGGGCCGCAGGCCAATCCCAAAAAGCTTAGAACTTGAAGTTAGCCGTCACCATCCCAAACCGCCCAGCCCCCAGCGCACCGTAGTGGTTGTGCGCCTTGGTGTAATAGGTCTTGTCAAACAGATTCTGCACATTCAACTGCAACGACAGATTCTTGTTGACGCGATAAGCCGCCATCAGGTCAAACCGCCAGTACGACGGCACATACAGCGAGTTGGCCGGATTCGCATAGACCTTATCGACATAGTACGCACCACCGCCAACCGTCAGCGCCGGCAGCACCTGATAGGTAGTCCACAGACTGAAGCTGTTCTTCGGCGTATTCGGGAACTGGTTCCCATTGTTGGCCGCATTGGTAGCCTGCGGGCCATTATCGATCAGCTCGCTGTTCAGATACGTATAGCCACCAAACAACCCCCACTTGTCAGTCAGGTTGCCGGCAAACCCCAACTCGAAGCCTTTCACGCGCTGCTTGCCAGCATTGACCGTCGTGTTGGCATCAACCGCCACACGCGCATTGTTCTTCTCGATCTGGAAGATCGCACCAGTCAGTGACAGGCGCTTGTCCAGCAGGTCCCACTTGGTGCCGATTTCCACCGAGCGCGCGGTTTCCGGCTCCAGGTTGCGCTGTGCCGCCGTGATGTTGTCGGCGCCATCACCGTTGGTCGAACCCGGCGGCGTCGACGACGTGCCGTACGACACGTAGATGCTGCCGAAGTCGACCGGCATGTAGACCACGCCCGCCTGGTAGTTGAAGAAATTCGACTTGTTGCGAATATCGACCTGCGCCACGGCCGCGCCGGTATTCGGGTTGGTATAGGCGTTGGCGAAAGCGTGCGTATCGTAGCTGTCGTAACGAACGCCACCGTTGACCATCCACTGCTTGGTGATCTCGACCGTATCGAACAGGTAGACCGAGCGCGTGTTGGTGGTCGTGTTGGTGGTGTACGGCATCTTGGTGATGTTGCCGCGCCACGGGTCGTTCGGGTTCGGGTTGGCCAGCGGCGCGCAGTCGAAGCTGGCCACCAGCGATGCGTTGCAGGTGCCGGCGGCGGCCGCGGGATTGGCCGAGACGACGTTGTAAGGCGTGTTGTTGGTATCGTCGCGGCTGAACTCGAAGCCGAACAGCACGCTGTGCTTGAGGCTGCCGGTATCGAACTTGGCAGTCAGGTCGGTCTGGTTGGTCAGCGTCTCGGTCGCCGAGTCGCGGTTCTTGGTGTTGCGCCAGACAAAGCCGCGCGGCACGTTGCCGCGGCTGTCGTCAGGATTGGTGACGATGTAATCGTTGCTGGCGCGGCCCCAGCGCGTGGTATTGCTGAATACCAGGCCGTTGCGGAAGTCATGCTGGACCGTGGCCGTCGCAATATCCGACTGCGTCTTCTGGAAATCGCGACCGGTCAGGCCATAGAAGTTGTTGCGGTCGACGGCAACCGGCTGCGACGGATTGGCCTTGGTCGACTGGCTCGCCGGGCGCGAGTACGGAATGCTGTAGTCCGGCATGCCGTTGCCCTGCAGGTGGTAGTACGACAGCGTGACCTTCGTATCGGACTTCATGCCGAACGTCACCGACGGCGCAAAGCCCCAGGAGTTCTGGTCGACTTCGTCGCGGCCCGGCACGTTGGCGGTATAGCCCAGCGCGTTCAGGCGCACTGCAGTGTTGTCGTTGATCACGTAGTTGCCGTCGGCCGTGGCGCGGAAGTAAGAGTCCGTGCCCACGCCGATCGAGCCCTGCGCGAAGTTCTCCGCCTGCGGCAGCTTCGACACGATATTGATCATGCCGCCCGCCGAGCCCTTGCCGCCAAAAGCAGAGCTCGGGCCCTTGATGACCTCGATGTTCTCGATGTTGAAGGTGTCGCGGGTCTGCGAAGCGGTGTCGCGCACGCCGTCGACATAGATGCTCGACATCGAGTCAAAACCGCGGATGAAAGGACGGTCGCCGATCGGGTTGCCGCCTTCGCCGGCGCCGAAGGTGATGCCCGGCGTGGTGCGCAGCGCATCCTGCAGCGAGTTCGAACCCGACTGCTGGATCACCTCGGCCGGCACCACGGTCACGGACTTGGGCGTATCGAGCAGCGGCGCGGTGAACTTGGGCGACTGCGCCTCTTCCACCTTGTAGCCGTCCTCGCGCTTGCCGGTCACGGTGACCCGTTCCAGCGTCACCGGCGCGGCCTTGCCGGTGGTCGTGGTGGCGGCAGGCTGGCTCTCCTGCGCCGATGCGCCCTGCATGGCAAACGCGGCGACGGCACTTGCCAGCGCAGCGGCGAGCGGGGTCAATTCAAACGACTTCTGGTTTCCTTTCACGGTCTTGCCTTCCCTGTGTTGTCTTGTAGTTCTTGACGCGAACAAGCGTGGTCATGAAGACAAGCCAAGGAAGCGCAACCACCGTCGCCCGTGAATCAAGTCATCCATCCCCGGCGGGCGATTATAGGGATGCCGTAATCGAAGTACAAATGCGAATCATTCACACTTCAGAATTAAGACAAATTTACAACAGTGTTACAAAGAGACTTGTCAACGACAGGAAAGTTGAGTACTCAACTTTATCGAGAGGATCGAAGCGGCTTGGGGTGCCGAAGGCGCCGCTTTCCCCTGAGCGGCAATGAAAACATGAAGTCGCGCCGACGCTACATGGGCTGCAGCGCCGGCGGAACGCTCAAACCTCCAGCCACTCCTTCCGGATCTGCGAGTTCGCCTTGAGCTCGCCGGGCGTGCCCTCGAACACGATATGCCCGTGTCCCATGACATAGACCCGCTGTGAGATATCCAGCGCAATCGCCAGCTTCTGCTCGATCAGCAGTACAGAGACGCCCCGCTCTTTCAGCGTCTTCAGGTAGTCCCCCACCAGCGCCACGATCATCGGCGCCAGCCCTTCGGTGGGCTCGTCGATCAGCACCAGGTCCGGATCGCCCATCAGCGTGCGGCACAGCGTCAGCATCTGCTGCTCGCCGCCGGACAACACGCCCGCCGCGGTGTTCTCGCGTTCCCTGAGCCGGGGGAACATGTTGAACATGTCCTCCACCGACCAGCGAGGCTTTGGCTGCCGCGGATTGCGCTTCTCGCCCAGCAGCAGGTTCTGCCGCACCGTCAGCGTCGGGAAAATGTCCCGGTTCTCCGGCACATAGCCGATGCCGAGGTGCGCGATCTCGAACGTCCGCCGCCCCAGGATCTCCTCGCCGCGGAACTTCACCGAGCCCTCGGCCTTGACCATGCCGAGGATGGCCTTGGCCATGGTCGAGCGCCCGACGCCATTGCGTCCCAGCAGCGCGACGATCTCGCCTTCGCCGATATGCGCATCGACGCCATGCAGGATATGGCTCTTGCCGTAGTAGGCATGCAGGCCCGTGACTTCCAGCATCCGCGTGCCCATCAGTGCACTCCTTCGGTGGCGTCTTCGTCCAGCGTGGTCCCCAGGTAGGCTTCCTTGACCTTGCGGTTGTTGCGGATCGCCTGCGGGGTATCGGTGGCAATCACTTCGCCGTAGACCAGCACCGAAATGCGGTCGGCCAGACCGAACACCACGCTCATGTCGTGCTCCACCATCACCAGGGTCTTGCCGACGGTGACCTTGCGAATCAGCTCGACCGCATGGTCGGACTCGGAGCGGCTCATGCCCGCGGTAGGCTCGTCCAGCAGAATCACCTCGGCCCCGCCGGCGATGGTGATGCCGATCTCCAGTGCGCGCTGCTCGGCGTAGGTCAGCAGGCCCGCCTGCGTATTGCGCCGGTGCTGCATGCCGATCAGTTCCAGTACCTCATCGGCCCGCTCGCGCGCATCGCGCAAACCCGTCAGCCGGTGCCAGAACGAGTACTTGTAGCCGAGCGACCACAGCACCGCGCAGCGCAGGTTCTCGAACACCGACAGCCGATGGAAGATATTGGTGATCTGGAAGCTGCGCGACAGCCCCATGCGGTTGATCACGAACGGCTGCAGCCCGCCGATCTCCTGCCCGTTCAGGCGCACCGTGCCGCTGGTGGGCGCAAAGCGGCCCGAGATCAGGTTGAAGGTGGTGGACTTGCCCGCTCCGTTGGGACCGATCAGCGCGTGGCGCTCGCCCTTCGGGATGCTCAGGTTCACGCCGCGGATGATCTCCGTCTGGCCGAATTTCTTGCGTACCTCGGTCAGTTCCAGTGCCGCCGTCATGCCGTGCCTCCCGCGATCTCCGCCTGCGCCTTGTCCCATTCCGCGCGCGATGCGCGCACCGTCAGCCGCCATGCGGCCAGCCCCACGGCCCACAGCAGCGCCGCCACCGCCCATGGCGTCCACGTCGCGGCATCGAAGCCGACGCCGAACAGCTTCATGGCCGTGCCATTGGCGCTGTCGACCTGCACCTTGTAGACCAGCTCGACCGTCACGATCACCGCCAGCAGCAGCACCACGCCGGCCGCGCCGGCCCTGGCGTAGGACGGCAGCATGCGGCGCAGCTTGCCCTTCGCTGCCAGCGGCAACTGCATCAGCAGCAGGCTGGCCAGGCCGCCCGGCACGAACATCACCATCAGCACGAAGAACAGGCCCAGGTACAGCAGCCACGCCTTGGTCAGGTCCGACAGCGCCACCGCGAACAGCACGAACACCACCGCGCCGATGATCGGCCCGAAGAACACGCCCGCGCCGCCGATGAACACCGCCAGCAGCACGCCGCCGGAGCGCACCGCGCTGACGTTCTCGGCCGAGACGATCTCGAAGTTGATCGCCGCGAGCGCACCGGAAATCCCCGCGAAGAACGCCGACAGCACCAGCACCAGGTAACGCACGCGCTGGGTGTTGTAGCCGATGAACTCGACCCGCTCGGGGTTGTCGCGCACCGCGTTGGCGATGCGGCCCAGCGGCGTCTGCGTCCACGCGTACATGGCCACCATCGACACCAGGCACCACACCGCGATCAGGTAGTAGACCTGGCGCCCGGGCCCGAAGGTGAGGCCCAGGAACGGGTCGCCGACCACGCGGTTGGTGGAGATGCCGCCCTCGCCGCCGAAGAACTCGGGGAACATCAGCGAGCTGGCGAACACCATCTCGCCGATGCCCATGGTGATCATGGCAAAGGTGGTGCCGGCCTTCTTGGTGGTGACATAGCCGAAGATCACACCGAAGAACGCGCCGGCCAGCCCGCCCACCAGCGGCAGCATCGACACCGGCAGCCATACCGTGCCGGCGCCAACCATGTTCAGCACGTGCACCGCAATGAAGGCGCCCAGCCCGGAATACACCGCATGGCCGAACGACAGCATGCCGGTCTGCCCGAGCAGCATGTTGTACGACAGCGCGAAGATGATCATGATGCCCATCTGCGACATCAGCGTGATGGCGAAGCCCCCGGTAAACACCAGCGGCAGCACCAGCATGATGAGAATCGTCAGGCTCCAGATAACCCAGCGCGCCAGGTTCAGCGGTCGGTAGCGCAGGGTGCGGCCGGTCGACACCGGCTCGCGCGGTTGTTGCATCGCTTGCTCCATGGCCTCAGCTCTCCCGGGTTCCCATCAGTCCACGCGGGCGGAAGATCAGCATCACCACCAGCAACAGGTATGGCAGCACCGGCGCCACCTGGGCCACCGTGAGCTTCCACAAGGCATAGAACGGCGTGGCTTCGCTGACTGCCATGCCAAGGCTGCGCAGCAGCCCGGCGAGCGATGCGTCGATCGTGACCGCAAAGGTCTGCAGCACGCCAATCAGGATCGACGCGATGAAGGCCCCCACCAGCGACCCCATGCCACCGACCACCGCCACCACGAATACGATCGACCCGACCGCCGCCGCCATCGACGGCTCGGTGACAAAGGCATTGCCGCCGATCACGCCGGCCAGCCCCGCCAGCGCGGCGCCGCCGCCAAACACCATCATGAACACGCGCGGCACGTTGTGGCCCAGCGCCTCTACCATCTCCGGATGGGTCAGCGCGGCCTGGATCACCAGGCCGATGCGGGTGCGTGTCAGTACCAGGTAGATCGCCACCAGCATGCCCAGCGACACCAGCATCATGAAGGCGCGGTATTTGGGAAAAGTCGAGGTGAATACCTGGAACAGCGGCCCTTCCAGCTCGGCCGGGATGCGGTACGGCACCGCGGCCAGCCCCCACACCAGCTTGACGCCCTCTTCGATCAGGTAGGCAAGGCCGAAGGTGAACAGCAGCTCGGCCACGTGGCCGTACTTGTGCACCGTGCGCAGGCCGAAGCGCTCCACCAGCGCGCCCGCGCCCGCGACCAGCAGCGGCGCGAAGATCAGCGCCGGCCAGAAGCCGACCTTGCTGGCGATGGTGTAGGCGAAATACGCGCCCAGCATATAGAAGCTGGCGTGCGCGAAATTGAGCACGCCCATCATGCTGAAGATCAGGGTCAGGCCCGACGACAGCATGAACAGCAGCAGCCCGTAGCTGATGCCGTTGAGCAGGGAGATGACGAAAAATTCCACAGCGTGTCCTTCAAGCTGGTGCCGCCGCAGTGGCCGCAGTCACGTTTGGCCGGCATCCGTCCGGCTGGATGGGGGGTGAGCGTCCCCCTCCGCAGGGCGCATGGCGCCCCGGACGCTACCGCTATCGATCCAGAAAGACCGAGAGTATGCAGGATCGGGCCGCCACCACGCTGTCACGCTCGCTGTCACGCTCGCTGTCACGCCTTGTCACGCCGCGTGTCATCGTGGCCGGCCCGCCATGGACAGGATCAGCCCGGCCGCTTCATCTGGCAGGAGGTGGGCTGCGCGGACACGTACTGGTCCATCTGCGCGTTGGTCTTCCAGCCGTACCCGGTGTTCTCCTGGTCGTACTTGATCTCCTTGCCGTCGATCTTGGTCCAGGTAGCCACCACCAGCGGCTGCTGGGCCTGGTGGTCGGTATTGCGCATCTCGACCAGGCCGTTCATGCTCTCGACCTTGATGCCTTCCAGCGCCTTGGCCACCTTGACCGGGTCGGTCGAGTTGGCATCCTTGAACGCCTTGGACAGCATGGCGATGCCGGTGTAGGACGCCATCACGTAGAAGTCATCGTTGTACTTCTTCTTGAAGCCCTCGATGACGTCGGAGCCCTTGAACCCCTTGTTGTTGGGGTTGTAGTAGCCCACGTACTTGACGTGCTCGGCACCGGCCGCGCCCATGGCGGTCGGCACGCCAGTGGTGCCGGCGTAGTAGGTGTAGTAGTTGGTGGTCAGGCCGGCGTCCTTGCCCGCCTTGATCAGCAGCGCCAGGTCGCTGCCCCAGTTGCCGGTGATCACGGTATCCGCGCCCGAGGCCTTGATCTTGGCCGCATACGGCGCAAAGTCCTTCACCTGCGCCAGCGGGTGCAGGTCTTCACCCACGATCTGGATGTCCGGGCGCTTGCGCTTCAGGTAGTCCTTGGCCGCCTTGGCCACCTGGTGCCCGAACGAGTAATTCTGGTTGATCAGGTAAACCTTCTTGACGCCGGGATCCTTGGCCAGGAAGGTGGTCAGCGCCTCCATCTTCATGTCCGAGTTGGCGTCGAGCCGGAAATGCCAGTAGTTGCACTTGGCATTGGTCATGTCCGGGTCCACCGCGGCGTAGTTCAGGTAGATGATTTCCTTGCCCGGGTTGCGCTCGTTGTGCTTGGCCACCGCATCCTGCAGCGCCAGCCCGACCGACGAGCCGTTGCCCTGCACGATATAGCGGATGTTCTGGTCGATCGCCTGCTTCAAAATGGTCAGGCTTTCCTGCGGCGAGAGCTTGTTGTCGAAGCCCACCACCTCGAACTTGTGCGCGCCGGCCCAGCCCTTCTGGTTGGCCACGTCGGCCACGAACTGCCAGCTCTTGAGCTGGTTCTGCCCAACGGGGGCCATCAGCCCCGAAAGCGGATCGATGAAGGCGATCTTCACCGTATCCGCGAGTGCCGAACCCGAAACCAGCGCAGAACCCATTGCGGCGAACATGGCCACACCAGCCACCAGCGGACGCATCTTGGTCATACTGTCTCCTTCACTCTTGTCGTTGGCTTGTCATTGATTGCGGCCGGCGGCGTGGCGCCCTCCTGTTCGCGCCATGCAGCCGGACTCCGGCAGCGCCGTGCCGCAAGCAGGCACGGCGCACCGGCTGCTGCCCTGCCCGCCTCAGGCGGCAGGCAGCTTGTAGTCCTTGAACTGTTCGCGCAGCTTGAGCTTCTGCATCTTGCCGGTGGCAGTCAGCGGAATCTCGGTGACAAAGGCCACATCGTCCGGGATCCACCACTTGGCGACCTTGCCCTCGAAGAACTGCAGCAGTTCCTCGCGCGTGACCTCTGCGCCGGGCTTCTTCACCACCACCAGCAGCGGACGCTCGTCCCACTTGGGGTGGTAGGCCGAGATGCAGGCCGCCATATGCACCGCGGGGTGCGCGGCGGCGACGTTCTCGATGTCGATCGACGAAATCCATTCGCCGCCGGACTTGATCACGTCCTTGCTGCGGTCCGTGATCTGCATGAAGCCGTCTTCATCGATGGTGGCGACGTCGCCGGTCGGGAACCAGCCGTCGACCAGCGGGTTGCTGCCGTTGCGGTAGTACTGGTCGATGATCCATGGCCCGCGCACCATCAGGTCGCCGAAGGCCTTGCCGTCCCACGGCAGTTCCTTGCCTTCGCCGTCGACGATCTTCATGTCGACGCCGAAGATCACGCGGCCCTGCTTCTCCTGGATCTTGTGGCGGTCGGCATCGGACAGTTCATCATGCTTGGCCAGCAACTTGCACGAGGTGCCCAGCGGCGACATCTCGGTCATGCCCCAGGCGTGGATGACATCCACGTCCAGCGCCTCGAGCGCGCGGATCATGGCCGGCGGCGCGGCCGACCCGCCAATCACGGTGCGGTGGAAGGTGGAGAACTTCAGGTTGTTCGACTGCACGTATTGCAGCAGGCCGAGCCACACCGTCGGCACGCCGGCGGAGAAGGTCACCTTCTCCTGCTCGAACAGCTCATAGAGCGAGGCTCCGTCAAGCTTGGCGCCCGGGAACACCAGCTTGGCGCCGACCAGCGGCACCGAGTACGGCAGGCCCCAGGCGTTGACGTGGAACATCGGCACCACAGGCAGGATCACGTCGCGTGCCGAGCAGCCGAGCGCGTCGGGCAGCGCCGACGCGTACGAGTGCAGCACGGTGGAGCGGTGTGAATACAGCGCGCCCTTGGGATTGCCGGTGGTGCCCGAGGTGTAGCACAGGCTCGACGCGAGGTTCTCGTCGAACTGCGGCCATTCGTAATTGCCGTCCTGCGCTTCGACCAGTTCCTCGTAGCACAGCAGCGGCACCTTGGACTCGGCCGGCATGTGGGCGCGATCGGTCATCGCGACCCAGCCTTTCACATTGGGGCAATGCGGCGCGACGCCCTCTACCAGCGGCAGGAAGGTCAGGTCGAAAAAGACGTAGCTGTCTTCGGCATGGTTGACGATATAGGCGATCTGCTCGGGGAACAGGCGCGGGTTGATGGTATGGCAGACGGCGCCCATGCCCGATACGCCGTAGTAGACCTCGAGGTGGCGGTAGCCGTTCCACGCCAGCGTGCCGACGCGCTCGCCCTGCTGCACGCCCAGCGCGCCGAGCGCCTGCGCCACCTTGCGGGCGCGCAGTTCGCAATCGCGGTAGGTATAGCGGTGCAGGTCGCCCTCGGTGCGGCGCGAAACGATTTCCGTAGACCCGTAATAACGGGCGGCGTGCTTGATGATGGAGGAAATGAGCAGCGGCGCACTCATCATTTGACCCATCAATGCCATGAAACTGCCTCCTGAAGTCTGGTGGATTCGTCTAAAAAACGAACAACCGTACTATTTTTTGGCGGTTGTCCGCGTGCCTCGAAACAGCGTTACTGCGATTCTGTTGTGCACTGCCGTACTGCTGGGTGAAGCCGTGAGGTGAAGCCGTAGTCAAGCCGTGGTCATCGGGGCCGCAATTCTGCGAAATCCATGCACCGGATTCATGTGCGCACTGAAGGAGGGAAATAACTGCGCGGTGCCTGGCGGTCTCACCAGATGTGAGCCGTTGAGGACGTACAATACTGCGTGGCATGTTGCACCTCAACATGTCGTTTTCCCTAGCCATCTACGCATTCCCGTGCCCTCGTCATGCGGCGTCGCCCCGCCCCGGAAGCGGCCCTGCGCGCCGCGCCCGACCCGCGGATTGCACTTGCCGCGCGCCCTCTTTCGCGATGCCAGACACGACCCAGCCCAACGCCCTGCACGTCTCCGATAACGACTCCGATACCAACGGTGACGCGGCGCTCGCCGTACCCTTCTCCACCACACCCGGCTTCTCCATGCTTGGCGAGAAATTCTTTACGCGCCTGCGGCCAACGCCGTTGCCATCGCCCTACCTGGTCGGCGTGGCGCCGGCCGCCGCGGCGCTGCTCGGCTGGGATGCCGGCGCCGGTGCCGCGCCAGGCTTTGTCGAGACCTTTGTCGGCAACCAGGTGCCCCGCTGGGCCGACCCGATTGCCACGGTCTATTCCGGACACCAGTTCGGCATCTGGGCCGGGCAGCTCGGCGACGGCCGCGCGATCCGGCTGGCGCAGGCCGACACGGCTGCCGGCCCCTGGGAAATCCAGCTCAAGGGCGCCGGGCTGACGCCCTACTCGCGCATGGCCGATGGCCGCGCGGTGCTGCGCTCGTCGATCCGCGAGTACCTGTGTTCGGAAGCGATGGCCGCGCTGGGCGTGCCGACCACGCGCGCACTCAGCATCGTCGGCTCGGACGCGCCGGTGCGGCGCGAAACCATCGAGACCTCGGCGGTGGTCACGCGCCTGGCGCCGACCTTTGTCCGCTTCGGCCATTTCGAGCATTTCGCCGCGCATGACGACGTGGCCTCGCTGCGCCAACTGGCGGACTTCGTCATCGACAACTTCATGCCGGCCTGCCGCGACGATGCACAGCCCTACCAGGCGCTGCTGCGCGAAGTCTCGCTGCGCACCGCCGACCTGGTCGCGCACTGGCAGGCCATCGGTTTCTGCCATGGCGTGATGAACACCGACAATATGTCGATCCTGGGCCTGACCATCGACTATGGCCCGTTCGGCTTCCTCGATGCATTCGACGCCAACCATATCTGCAACCACTCCGATACGCAGGGCCGCTACGCCTACAGCCAGCAACCGCAAGTCGCGTTCTGGAACCTGCACTGCCTGGCGCAGGCGCTGCTGCCGCTGTGGCTGCCGCGGGAAGACGCCGACAAGGAAGCCGCCCGCGATGCCGCCATCGAGGCGGCGCGCGCAGCCATCGACCCGTTCCGCGACCGCTATGCCGCCGCCTTCTTCCGCCACTACCGCGCCAAGCTGGGCCTGCGCCCGCCGGCCGGCGGCGGCGGGGTTGCGAACGACAAGGCCGACGAACCGCTGCTGACCAGCCTGTTCCAGCTGCTGCACGGGCAGCGTGTCGACTACACCCTGTTCTGGCGCAAGCTGTGCGGCATCTCGTCGCAGGATGCCTCGCGCGATGCGCCGGTGCGCGACCTGTTCCTGGACCGCGCCGCCTTCGACGCCTGGGCCGCCGACTACCGCGCGCGGCTGCGTGCGGAGCAATCGGACGACGCCGCGCGCGAACTCGAAATGCGGGCGGTGAACCCCAAATACGTGCTGCGCAACCACCTTGCCGAAACCGCGATCCGGCGCGCGCGCGAAAAGGATTTCAGCGAGGTCGAGCGCCTGCTGGCGGTGCTGTCGAGCCCATTCGACGAGCAGCCCGAGGCGGAGCACTACGCTGCGCTGCCGCCCGACTGGGCAGCCGGGCTGGAAGTCAGCTGCTCGTCATGACCGGATTGCGCATGCGCCGGAGCCTGCACGCCGGCGCAGTACGGTGTAAGGTTCGCGCCAGTGCCCCGACCAACGAAGGTTCCGGGGCCATGACCCCGGGCAAGACCGCGAGGAAACGACAATGACCACCACCAAGACCGACGCCGAATGGCGTGAACAGCTCTCCGACATCGAATATCGCGTGACGCGCGAAGCCGCGACCGAGCGGCCCTTCACCGGCCGCTACTGGGACCACTGGGAACGCGGCATCTACAACTGCGTCGGCTGCGGCACGCCGCTGTTCGAGTCCGCCACGAAATTTGACGCCGGCTGCGGCTGGCCCAGCTATTTCCGCCCCATCAACGGCGAGGTCATTGCCGAACACGCCGACCACACCCACGGCATGGTGCGGGTGGAAGTCCGCTGCAAGGAATGCGGCAGCCACCTGGGCCATGTGTTCGAGGACGGACCGGCCCCGACCGGCCTGCGCTATTGCATCAACTCGGCTGCGTTAAAATTCGATGATCGCGACCCGGCGCAGCGTGAGGCGGATCATGCCCACGATGCCGGCAGCGGCAACGAACCCCGGCGCGATCCGCAGCGCTGACAAGCCCCGGCCATCGCGCCGGCAACAACCTGGTACCGCATGAAATTCCTGTTCGACCTGTTCCCGGTCATCCTGTTTTTCGCCGCCTTCAAACTGGCCGACATCTACACCGCCACCGCCGTGGCCATTGCCGCCACGGTGGTGCAGATCGGCTGGGTCTGGTTCCGCCACCGCAAGGTCGAGCCGATGCAGTGGGTCAGCCTGCTGATCATCGCCGTGTTCGGCGGCGCCACGCTGGTGCTGCACAACGAAACCTTCATCAAGTGGAAGCCGACGGTGCTCTACTGGATGTTCGCCGTGGCGCTGCTGGGCTCGGTAATGGTCTGGCGCAAGAACCTGATCCGCGCCATGATGGAAAAGCAGGTCACCTTGCCCGATCCGGTGTGGACTCGCCTGAATGCCGCCTGGGCCGGCTTCTTCGCGGCCATGGGTGTGCTCAATCTCTACGTGGCCTATCAGTTCTCCACCGACGTCTGGGTCAATTTCAAGCTGTTCGGCAGCATGGGGCTGATGCTCGTGTTCATCGTCGCGCAGAGCGTCTGGCTGTCGCGGCACATGCCTGAGAACAGCCAGGACTGACGCTCCCGGCCGTCTTATCTCCGAGAAGGAAACTACCGATGGCAGCCAATCCCGCCACGATCGAGGCGCTGCTGCGTGAAGCGCTCGCCCCCAGCCACCTCGCCGTGCGCGACGACAGCGCACTGCATGCCGGACACGCCGGCGCCGCATCCGGCGGTGGACATTACGACGTGACAATCGTCAGCGAGCGCTTTGCAGGTCACAGCCGGGTTGCGCGACACCGCATGGTGTATGATGCGCTGCGCAGTCTGTTCCCCACGCAGATCCACGCCCTGGCCGTGACTGCGTACACCGACCAAGAGTACCAATCGCGCGCCCAGGAGCGCGCTTCTTCCAGCAACTCTCAGACCTGATTCCATGAAGACCACCGTCCTCTCGTTCAGCCTGGCGGCTGTGCTTGCAGCTGGCAGCCTGCCGGCCATCGCCCAGAATGCCGCCGTCGTGAATGGCAAGGCCATTCCGTCGACAAAGCTGGACAAGTTGATCGCCGGCACCGGCCAGCCCGACAACCCGGAGCTGCGCAAGCGTGGCCGCGACATGCTGATCGACCGCGAACTGCTCGTGCAGGAAGCCAACAAGCGCGGTATCACCCAGCGCGACGACGTGCAGGAGCAACTGGAACAGGCACGCCTGAACGTGCTGGCCGGCGCGGTGTTCGAGGACTACGTCAAGACCCACGGCGCCAGCGACGCCGAGCTGCGCAAGCAGTACGACAAGATCAAGTCGCAATTCGGCAATGGCAAGGAATACCATGCCCGCCATATCCTGGTGGAGAAGGAAGCCGACGCCAAGGCGATCATTGCCAAGATCAAGGGCGGCGCCAAGTTCGAGGAACAGGCCAAGGCCGCATCGAAGGACCCGGGCTCGGCCGCCAACGGTGGCGACCTGGACTGGGCCAACAGCAGCAGCTACGTGCCGGAATTCTCGGCGGCCATGACCGGCCTGAAGAAGGGCCAGATGACCGATACGCCGGTCAAGACCCAGTTCGGCTGGCACATCATCGAGCTGGTAGACGTGCGCGAAGCCAAGATCCCGTCGTTCGAAGAGGTCAAGCCGCAGCTGATGCAGATGCTGATGGGCGACCAGAACTGGCAACGCGAGCAGTTCCAGGCCATGATGAAGTCGCTGAAGGACAAGGCGAAAATCCAGTAATCACGGACCGGTCGCCCCCACCGGTTCTGCAAGGTTGAACGATGCAGCGTGTGGAGACGACCGCCCCCTACTGGCAACTGTGGCATCTCACGTCCCGGGGCATGTGCTATTGCGCGTTGGCCTGGGCGACCTTGGACGGCGCCGCTCCAGGCTGGCGCCAGCTCCATCCCTACCTTCCCCTGCGTGACCGTTATGCGCCTGAGAAGATCCTGCATGCCGTGGTGGCGTACAAGGAGGCTCGGGGTGAGATCAGGCCGCCTCCTGGATTTGAGGCGGGGCGGATGCTCACTTTTGCATATGCGTCGTGGAGTTCGCGGCTGATAGCGCCGGATTTGGGATGAATCGGCTTTCGTAGATTGTCTGGCCCTCGCGGCTGATGAGATGTTGTTGGCCGTTGAACCGCCTGGTTCCGCCCTCCTGGGCGGGTCACTTTTTGGCCGAGCGCCAAAAAGTAACCAAAAAGCGCGTCGCCTGCGGCTGGCTGAGCCAATTTGGCGCTTCTTGAAATATGGGCAATTTTGGTCTCATTGAAGCGTGGTCGCGATTCAGGCCTGCTACGCCAGGTGAGTGAGTGCAGGTGCCTGACGAATACCCACTTTTTGAACAATCCCCAGGACGGGTGTAGGCCGCCTGCTACCTGCGGCATCGCATCATCGCCTACGGCTGCGCTGCGCGCGGCTCAGTCTCGCGGGTGCGGTGCCCTGGCACGAACCCGCATCGCTTCGCTTGCTAGGCGGCGATGGTAGCCAGGGCGAGGCCGCTCTGCCAACTTGGGCCCGCGCGTAGCGCAGCCGAAGGCGTCCCGCCAATATGGCATGCAGCAGGCGGCCTACGCCCGGCATGGGGATCGTTCAAGAGCCGGTTAACGCCAGGCACAGGCCCTGAATCACCTGGCGTTAGCAGGCTCGAACGGGCACCCAAGCCCAAACGGAAATCACCACCGCCCAATCCACCAACGCCGTCAAATTGATGGCCAGCCGCCCAGGCGACGCGCTTTTTGGTTACTTTTTGGCGCTCGGCCAAAAAGTGACCCGCCCAGGAGGGCGGAACCAGGCGGTTCAACGGCCAACAACATCTCATCAGCCGCGAAGGCACTAAGCGAGGAAGCCCTCACCCCACCCACTTCCTCGCATTCCGGAACATCCGCATCCACGGGCTGGCACCATCGCCAACCTGCTTCCACGCATCCGGCGCCCAGCTCATCGTCGCAGCACGGAACACACGCTCCGGATGCGGCATCAGCACGGTAAAGCGGCCGTCGACGGTAGTCACCGAGGTGATGCCGTCAGGCGAGCCATTCGGGTTCAGCGGGTAGGCCTGCGTCACCGCGCCGTAGTTGTCGACGAACCGCAGCGCGACGTTGGCCTCACCGATATTCCCCTGCTGCGAGAAATCCGCAAAGCCTTCACCGTGCGCAACCACGATAGGAATGCGGCTGCCTTCCATGCCCGCAAAGAAGATTGACGGCGACGACTGCACCTCCACCGTGACGTAACGCGCCTCGTACTGCTCCGACTGGTTACGCGTGAACTGCGGCCACGCGCCCGCGCCCGGGATGATCGGGGCCAGGTTGCTCATCATCTGGCAGCCATTGCACACGCCCAGCGCGAAGGTGTCCTGGCGGTTGAAGAACGCCGCGAACTGCTCGGCCATCTGGGCGTTGAACAGGATGGTCTTGGCCCAGCCTTCACCAGCGCCGAGCACGTCGCCATAGCTGAAGCCGCCGCAGGCCACGAAGCCCTTGAAGTCGGCCAGGTTGGCGCGGCCGGCGATCAGGTCACTCATGTGCACGTCGTGCGTGTCGAAGCCGGCACGGTCCATGCTGTAAGCCATCTCGATCTGCGAGTTGACGCCCTGCTCGCGCAGGATGGCCACGCGCGGACGCGCGCCGGTGGCGATGAACGGCGCGGCGATGTCTTCGGCCGGATCGAACGTCAGCACCGGGCTGATGCCAGGATCGGCAGCATCCAGCAGGCGGTCGTATTCGCTATCCGCGCAGGCCGGGTTGTCGCGCAGGCGCGCGATGCGCCAGCTGACTTCGCTCCAGTTGCGTTGCAGGTCCGTACGCGACGCACCGAACACCTTCTTGGCATCGCGGTAGATCTCGACCTGGTCGGTGGTGTTAGGCTTGCCGACCACGTGGCTGCATGCAGACAGGCCGGCCTCGCGCAGCACCGCGAAGACTTCGTCGCGGTCCTGCATGCGCACTTGCACCACCGCACCCAGCTCTTCCGAGAACAGCGCGCGCAACGTCTGGTCGTTGCGGCGCTCGGCGATCTGCTGGGCCCAGTTCTTGGCATCGCCGTAGTCCTGTTCCTGCTGCGGATCCAGGGCCAGCATGTCAACGTTGAGCGAAACACCGCAATGGCCGGCAAAGGCCATTTCGGCCAGCGTGGCAATGAAGCCGCCGTCGGAACGATCGTGGTAGGCCAGCAGCTTGCCCTCACGGTTCAGGCGCTGGATCACATTGAAGAAGTTCTTCAGGTCTTCGGCGTTGTCGACGTCCGGTGCGCTGTCGCCCACCTGTTGCGTGACCTGCGCCAGGATGCTCCCGGCCATGCGGTTCTTGCCGCGGCTCAGGTCGACGGCGATCAGCACGGTGTCGCCCGCATCGGTGCGCAATTGGGGCGTCAGCGTGCGGTTGACGTCGTCCACCGCGGCGAAGGCCGAGATGATCAGCGACACGGGCGCCACCACTTCCTTGTTGCCGCCTTCGTCCTGCCACTTGGTGCGCATCGACAGCGAATCCTTGCCGACCGGGATGCTGATGCCCAGTGCCGGGCACAGTTCCATGCCGACCGCATGCACGGTGTCATAGAGCTTTGCGTCCTCGCCTTCCACGCCGCAGGCCGCCATCCAGTTGGCCGACAGCTTGACCTTGCCCAGGTCCTTGACCGGAGCGGCAGCCAGGTTGGTCAGCGCCTCGCCGATCGCCATGCGGCCCGAAGCCGGGGCATCGATCACGGCCAGCGGGGTGCGCTCGCCCATGGTCATCGCCTCGCCGGCATTGCCCTTGTAGTCCAGCGTGGTCACGGCCACGTCGGCCACCGGCACCTGCCACGGCCCGACCATCTGGTCGCGCGCGTTCATGCCGCCCACGGTGCGGTCGCCAATCGAAATCAGGAACGACTTGTTGGCCACGGTCGGATGGCGCAGCACATCGCGCACGGCCTGCTCCAGGCTGATGCCGGTCACGTCCACGGCCGGCAGCGGCCGCTCGACGCGCTTGACGTCGCGGTGCATGCGCGGCGGCTTGCCCAGCAGCACGTCCATCGGCATGTTGACGGCGTAGTGTTCCTTGAGCGCGGCGTCGACGCTGGCGTCGACCAGTTGCAGCTGCTTTTCCTCGGTGGCAATGCCGACCACCGCGAACGGCGAACGCTCGCGCTCGCACATGGCCTGGAACTGCGGGAAGCTGTCCGGCGCGATCGCCAGCACATAGCGCTCCTGCGACTCGTTGCACCAGATCTCCGCCGGCGACAGGCCGGACTCTTCCAGGTGCACCTGGCGCAGGTCGAAGCGCGCGCCACGGTCGGCGCCGTCAACCAGTTCAGGGAAGGCGTTCGAGATGCCGCCGGCACCGACGTCGTGGATCGACAGGATCGGGTTGGCGTCGCCGAGCTGCCAGCAGGCGTTGATCACTTCCTGCGCGCGGCGCTCCATCTCGGGGTTGCCGCGCTGGACCGAATCGAAGTCCAGGTCGGCGGTATTGGTGCCGGTCGCCATCGAACTGGCGGCGCCGCCGCCCATGCCGATGCGCATGCCCGGGCCGCCCAGCTGGATCAGCAGCGTGCCGGCCGGCAGAGGGTTCTTGTGCGTGTGCGAGGCGTCGATATTGCCGATGCCGCCCGCGATCATGATCGGCTTGTGGTAGCCGCGCACGGTGCCGCCGACGTTCTGCTCGTAGACGCGGAAGTAGCCGCCCAGGTTGGCGCGGCCGAATTCGTTGTTGAACGCGGCGCCACCCAGCGGGCCGTCGATCATGATCTGCAGCGGCGAGGCGATGCGGTCCGGCTTGCCGGTGACGCCGGGCTTGTCGTCGGGGTTGCGGTGCGCCACCGGCTGCGCGGCGTCGCGGTCGTTTTCCCACGATTCGACGGCGTCGGGCAGCATCAGGTTGGACACCGTGAAGCCGGTCAGGCCGGCCTTGGGCTTGGCGCCGCGGCCGGTCGCGCCTTCGTCGCGGATTTCACCGCCGGCGCCGGTCGAAGCGCCCGGGAACGGCGAGATCGCGGTCGGGTGGTTGTGCGTCTCCACCTTCATCAGCGTGTGCGTCAGCGCCTCGTGGCGGCCGTACTTGTGGTCATCGCCGCGCGGAAACCAGCGCTCGGCCACGTCGCCTTCCATCACCGCCGAATTGTCCGAGTAGGCCACGATCGAGCCTTGCGGATTGAGCTGGTGCGTATTGCGGATCATCGCGAACAGCGACTTGTCCTGCTGCACGCCGTCGATGGTCCAGGTGGCGTTGAAGATCTTGTGGCGGCAGTGTTCGCTGTTGGCCTGCGCGAACATCATCAGCTCGACGTCGGTCGGGTTGCGCTCCAGCTTCGCGTAGGCATCGACCAGGTAGTCGATCTCGTCCTCGGACAGCGCCAGGCCCATCTCGACGTTGGCCGCGGCCAGCGCGCTGCGGCCGGCGGCGATGTCGATAAAGCGCAGCGGCTTGGCCGGCAGTTCCTGGAACAGGCCGGCGGCGTCCTCGCGCGAGGCGACCACGGTCTCGGTCATGCGGTCGAACAGGTGCGCGGCGACGGCGGCGCGGGTGTCCGCATCCAGCGACTTGCGGCCGCGCAGCAGGCCCTTCTTGCAGATCACGGTGATCTCGATGCCGCGCTCGATGCGGTGGATATGCGTCAGGCCACAGTTGTGGGCAATGTCGGTCGCCTTGCTGGCCCACGGCGAGATCGTGCCGAAGCGCGGGATCACGACGAAGCGGTCGCCCTCGGGCTGCTCGGCGAAGGGTGCGCCATAGGTCAGCAGCGCCGCCACGCGCGACTGGTCGTCGGCCGACAGCGGCGTCTGCGCGTCAACAAAATGCAGGAACTGGCCGTGCACCGATTCGATATCGGCATCGATTTGCCGCAGGGCGGTGAGCAGGCGTTGCTGACGGAAGGCGGAAAGCGCCAAAGCGCCGGGGAAGCACGAGAAATGCGCCATGATCGTAGCGGTCAGGGAGGCGTGGAGGTAAGGCCTGGGTAAAGGCTAACAAAGGCCTGGGTAATGGGCCTGGGTAATGGCTGCTGCTTGGCCGGCACCGCTGCATGGGGTGTCCGGCTGGCGGGAAACCGGTATTGTACCTTGCCGGGCGGGGGATTTTGCATTGCGCCATCACGGCGGCGCCGTGTTACAGGGATTCGTGATAATGCTTATGCATCACTTTGCGCAATTTATCGCCCGAGTGATGTTCTCGGTTACCGCAGGCGTCGACCACCGCAGTGCGCTGTGGTCAACGCTTATGCGCGTCATTCGGCATTTTTAGCTTGACACTTGATTCGCGAATTATGAGCATGGTCACCACCCCCGGTACCGCACCACCGCGCCCAATGCCATCCATGCTTCCCGATCTCGACACCCTGAACACCCGCCTGCGCGAGGGCGCCACCAGCCGCGCAGCGGTCCTTGAGCAGGCCGCCGCCGCGGCAGCCGCGCCCGCCGCCGAAGCCGTGTTCCTGCACAGCACCTTCGAGGCCGCCGCGCAGGTCGCTCGCGCCGCCGATGCCGCCGGCGGCGCCGGCAAGACGCTGCACCCGCTGGCCGGCCTGCCAGTCTCGGTGAAAGACCTCTATGACGTCGCGGGCGAAGTCACGCGCGCGGCCTCGGTCGTACGCCAGGATGCCGCCCCGGCGACAATGGACGCGACCGTGGTGGCGCGCCTGCGCCAGGCGGGCGCAGCCATCGTCGGCCGCACCAATATGACGGAGTTCGCCTTTTCCGGCGTCGGCATCAACCCACACTACGGCACGCCGGTCAACCCGGCCAGCGAGCCCGGCACTCCGCGCATTCCCGGCGGCTCGTCGTCGGGCGCGGCAGTGTCGGTGGCGCTCGGGCTGGCGGTCGCGGCGCTTGGCAGCGATACCGGCGGCTCGATCCGCATCCCGGCCGCGCTGTGCGGTATCACGGGCTTCAAGCCGACTGCCAGGCGCGTGCCGCTGACCGGTGCCTTCCCGCTGTCGTACACCCTCGACACCGCGTGCGCCATGGCGCGCACGGTCGGCGACTGCGTCGCGGTCGATGCCGTGATCGCCGACCAGGCGGTGCTGCCGCGCGTCACCGGCCCGTCGGCCACGCGGCTGGCAATTCCCCGCCAGTACCTGCTGGACGACCTCGACCCCGTCGTTGCCCACGCCTTCGACCGCGCACTCGGCCGGCTGTCCGCCGCCGGCGTGCAGCTGGAACATGTCGACCTGCCCGAGCTTGGCGAACTCGCCGCCCTGAACGCGCAGGGCGGCTTCAGCGCGCCCGAGGCTTATGCCATCCACCGCCATGTGCTGGCCGGCAAGCGCGAGCTGTACGACCCGCGCGTGGCATCGCGCATCGACCGCGGCGCAACGGTCAGCGCCGCCGACTATATCGACCTGGGCCGCGCCCGCCTCGACTGGATCGCCCGCATGGAAGCGCGCCTGGCCAGCTTCGACGCGGTGGTGTGCCCGACCGTGCCGATGGTCGCCCCCGAGATCGCGCCGCTGCGCACCGATGACGCGCAATTCTTCCGCGTCAATGCCCTGCTGCTGCGCAACACCTCGGCCTTCAACTTCTTCGACGGCTGCTCGATTTCGCTGCCCTGCCACGCGCAGGACGAGCTGCCGGTCGGGTTGATGCTGTCGCACGGCCCGATGCGCGATGCCGAACTGCTGGGCACGGCCCTTGCGTTGGAACGGATCGTGCAACCGTCTTCGCGCGACGACTGAGACCGCCGCCGCGCCGTTGATCTTGCGCTGACCGCGGCCCACGCCGCGGAAGGCACCAGGTAGTACGCAGACAGCTGTACAACCGCGCCCCGCGCGCACACCAGGAGAGATCGAGATGCGAGTCAAGGCAATCGTTGCGGCTGGCCTGGCGCTGGCCGCCATAACGGTACAGGCGGATACCAAGTGGGACCTGCCCACCGGCTACCCGGCGAGCAACCTGCATACCGAAAACCTGCAGCAGATGGCCAACGACGTCGACAAGGCGACCGGCGGCAAGCTCAAGATCGTGCTGCACCCTAATGGCTCGCTGCTCAAGGCCAACGAAATCAAGCGCGGCGTGCAGACCGGCCAGGTGCAGATGGGCGAGATCCTGATGTCGCTGCTGGCCAACGAAAATCCGGTGTTCGGCGTCGATGCGGTGCCGTTCCTGGCCACCAGCTACACCGATGCCTACAAGCTGTGGCAGGCATCGCGCCCGGTCACCGAGAAGGTGCTCGACAAGCAGGGCATGAAGCTGCTCTATGCGGTGGCATGGCCGCCCCAGGGCATCTACGCCAACAAGCCGATCAACTCGGCCGCCGACATGAAGGGGCTGAAGTGGCGCGCCTACAACCCGGCCACCTCGCGCATCGCCGAACTGGTCAGCGCCCAGCCGGTGACGATCCAGGCGGCGGACCTTGCCCAGGCATTGGCCACCGGTACGGTCAACTCGTTCATGTCATCGGGCGCCACCGGGGTCGATACCAAGGTGTGGGAAAGCGTGAAGTACTTCTATACCGTGGATGCGTGGCTGCCCAAGAACATGCTGGTGGTCAGCAAGAAGGCCTTCGCGGCGCTGGACAAGCCCACCCAGGACGCGCTGCTCAAGGCCGTCGCCGACGCCGAGAAGCGCGGCTGGCAGGTCTCGGAGCAGAAAACCAGGGAGTACCTGGCCACCTTGTCGAAGAACGGCATGACGGTGCAGCCGCCATCGCCGCAGCTCAAGGCCGACATGCAGAAGGTCGGCCAGACCATGGTCGACGACTGGGCCAAGACCGCGGGCGATGACGGCAAGGCCATCCTGAACGCCTATCGCAAGTAAGCAAGTAAGCCAGCTCCGCAGCCTCCCGCCAGGCCCTGCAGGCTGGCATGGCGGGAGCTCCCCTCCTTCCTGACGCTGCCATCATGCCGACTGCCCCACTCCCCAAGCGCTGGCTCGACCGCCTGCTCGACCTGTTCGCCGCGCTCGGCGCGCTCTGCATCCTCGCCGTCTGCGTGATCATGATCCTGATGTCGCTGTCGCGCGAGACTGCGGTGATCTTCAAGGGCGGCGACGATATCGTCGCCTGGCTGTGCGCGGCCTCCGCCTTTCTCGTCCTCGGCCAGACTTTCCAGCACGGCGGCATCGTGCGCGTGGAAATGCTGCTCGAAGCCGTCGGGCCACGCAAGCGCTGGGTGCTTGAGGTGGCCTCGCTGACCGTCTGCCTGGCGTTTGCCGCCTACGCGGCCTGGGCGCTCGGCACCTTCGCCTGGCAAAGCTGGGACATCGGCGATGTCTCGCAGGGACAGATCGTGATCCCGCTGTGGATTCCGCAGAGCTTCGCGGTGCTGGGCACCATCGGCTTCCTGCTGGCGGTGGCCGATGAATGGCTGCGCGTGGTGCGCCGGCAGAAGCCGCGCTACCAGCTGGCGCAGGAAGCCAAGCTCGCCGCCGGCGATTTCGGGGAGACGGTCTGATGAGCACGGTCCTGGTGGCATTGATACTGTTGCTGGTGCTGATCGTCTTCCTGGCGATCGGCGCGTGGATCCCGGTGGCGATCGCGGTCACGTCGTGGATCGGGCTGGTGGTGTTCTCGGACCGCGAGGCGCTGGTGAGCCTGGCCAACGCGTGGTGGTCGTCGAGCGCGTCATACACGCTGGCGTCGCTGCCGCTCTTTGTCTGGATGGGCGAGATCCTGTTCCGCACCAAGCTGTCGGAGCAGATGTTCAGCGGCCTCTCGCCGTGGCTGAACTGGCTGCCAGGGCGGCTGATGCACGTCAACATCCTGGGTTGCGGCATCTTCGGCTCGGTGTCGGGGTCGTCGGCGGCGACCTGCGCCACCATCGCAAAATCCGCGCTGCCGGAGCTGACGCGGCGCGGTTACGACGAGCGCACCACGCTCGGCTCGCTGTCGTGCGCGGGCACGCTGGGCATCCTGATCCCGCCGTCGATCACGATGGTGGTGTATGCGGTGTCGGCGGACGTGTCGATCATCCGCGTGTTCCTGGCGGGCTTTATCCCCGGGCTGATGCTGATGCTGCTGTTCTCCGGCTATATCATTGCCTGGGCCCTGGCCAACCCAGGCAAGACCCCGGCGCCCGACCGCTTCGACTGGCATGCGCGGCTGGCGTCGATCCGGCAACTGCTGCCCTGCATCGTGCTGATCGCCTTTATCGCGTGGGTCATGGTCACCGGCTACGCCACCGCGACCGAAGCCGCCGCCTACGGCGTGGTGGCGTCGCTGGGGCTGGCGTGGGCCGGTGGCTCGCTGACGCGCGCGGCGTTCTGGGACAGCCTGATGTCGGCGACGCGCCTGACCGCGATGATCATGTTCGTGCTCGGGGCCACCTCGTTCCTGTCGGTGACGATGAGCTTTACCGGCATCCCGCGCGCGCTGGCCGAGTGGGTGGCCGCGCTGCAACTTTCGCCGTGGGCGCTGATCGCGGTGCTGACTGTGATCTACATCGTGCTCGGCACGGCGCTGGACGGCATCTCGATGATCGCGCTGACCACCGCCACGGTGCTGCCGATGGTGCAGGCGGCCGGCTTCGACCTGGTCTGGTTCGGCATCTTCATCGTGCTGCTGGTGGAAATCGCAGAGGTGACGCCGCCGGTCGGGTTCAACCTGTTCGTGCTGCAGAGCATGACCGGCAAGGACAGCAACTATATCGCCCGGGTTTCGCTGCCGTTCTTCATGATGATGGTGGTAGCCATCGCCATCATCACGATCTGGCCACAGGTGGTGACGTGGCTGCCCGACCTGGTCATGCAGCAGGAGGTCAGATAGCATGGGCCGGACGCCGCTCTTGAGCCGACGCGCCGCGCGGAGGCGGCTGACCGCATGCACGTGATCGTCATCGGCGCCGGCGTGATCGGCGTCTGTTCCGCGTGGTACCTGCGCCAGGCCGGTTTCGACGTGACCGTGCTGGAGCGCCGCGCCGCGCCCGCGCAGGAGGCCAGCTTCGGCAACGCCGGCATGATCGCGCCGGGCTATGTCACGCCGTGGGCGGCGCCGGGCATGCCGGGCAAGGTGCTGCGCACGCTGTTCGCGCGCGAAGCGCCGGTGGTGTTCCGCCCGTCGGCGGACCCGGCGATGTGGCGCTGGATCGCGCGGTGGCTGCGCGAGTGCAACCTGGAACGCTACCGCGCCAACAAGCTGCGCATGCAGCGGCTGGCCTTCTACAGCCGCGCCTGCCTGCACCGGCTGCGCAGCGAGCTGGAGATCGACTACGAGCAGTCGCAGGGCTACCTGCAGCTGTTCCGCACCGCGCGCGACCTGGACCTGGCAGGCCCGGCGGTGGCGCTGCTGCGCGAGAACAACGTGCCGCACCAGCTGGTCAGCGCGCAGGAATGCCGGCGCATCGAACCCGGCCTGGCCGCCGATACGCCATTGGCCGGCGGCCTGCATCTGCCCGAGGATGAATCCGGCAACTGCCCGATGTTCGTGCGCGCGCTGCACCGGCATGCCGAGGCGGCGGGGGTAGCCTTCCGCTTCGATACCCAGGTGACACGCATCCGGCCAGGCCAGGGTGGCAGGCTGCAGGTCGAACTCGCGCACGGCACGAATGGAAGCGCGCCGGTGCTGGCTGCCGACCGCGTCCTGGTCGCCGCCGGCGTCGACAGCGCTCCGCTGCTGCGGCCGCTGGGCCTGCGCGTGCCGTTGTATCCGGTCAAGGGATACTCGCTCACGCTGCTGGTGCGCGACGAACTGCAGGCGCCGCTGGGCGCGCTGATGGACGAGTCATACAAGATCGCGATCACGCGGCTGGGCAACCGCATGCGCGTCGCCGGCACCGCCGAGCTGGGTTCGCGCCGGCTCGACCTGCGCCCCGCCGCGCTGCGCACGCTGGTCAAGGTGGCGCGCGACTGGTTCCCTGTGGCGGGCAACTACCAGGAAGCCACGCAATGGGCCGGTGCGCGCCCGATGCTTCCGGACGGGCCGCCGCTGATCGGTCCCACTGCGGTGCCCGGGCTGTTCCTCAACCTTGGCCACGGCTCGACGGGCTGGGCGATGAGCTGCGGATCAGGCAAGATTGCGGCTGACCAGATCGCCGCCAGCGCCGGCGCGGCACGCGGGCCCGACATCGACATGGAGGGCCTGCTGCCGGACCGCCATGGCCTGGGCCCCGCCGGATAGCCACACATGAGCCACCCTGCCGTTTCCACCGCCGCGCCGCAAGACCAGGGCAACGGCTGGTTTGAACTCGACGCCGCCTCGGCATTGCCTGCCCCGCTGTACGACGTCGCCGCCATTCGCCGCATCGAGAACGCCGCCTTCGCACGACTGCCCTCGTTCACGCTGATGTCGCGCGCCGGCGCCGGCGCCGCGGACTGGCTGGCGCGGCATGCGCCGGAGGGTCCATTGCTGTTTCTTGCCGGGCCGGGCAACAACGGTGGCGACGCGCTGGTGGCCGCGACGCTGCTGCACGGCGCGGGCCGCACGGTGCAGGTATGGATCGCGGCGGACCCGGCCCGGCTGCCGGCCGATGCGGCCATCGCATGGCAGCAGGCGCAGGCGGCAGGCGTGCCGCTACGCGAAGTCGGGGCGATGCCGGCATCCGCGTCAGATCCCGCACCGGAGTGGCCGCCACAGGCCGCCGCCATCGTCGACGGCCTGCTCGGCATCGGGCTGAACCGCGCGGCCGGCGGCGCCATGGCGTGGTGGATTGACCAGGTCAACCGCAGCGGACTGCCGGTATTCGCGCTCGACATTCCCAGCGGCCTGTTCGCCGACACCGGTGCGGGCGCACCGGCGATCCGCGCCCGCCGCACGCTGACATTCATTGCCGCCAAGCCGGGCCTGCTGACGCTGGACGGCCGCGATTGCGCCGGCGCCGTCGACATCGCGCCGCTCGGCCTCGACTACCCTCCCGCGGAGCCGCCGCATGCACTGGCCAATGGCACGGCGCTGTTCGGCCCAGCGCTGCCGCGACGGCACCATGCCAGCAACAAGGGCACACATGGTTCGCTGGCGGTGATCGGCGGCAACCATGGCATGACCGGCGCCCCCCTGCTCGGTGCGCGCGCCGCGCAGTTCCTGGGGGCGGGCAAGGTCCATATCGGCTTTCTCGCGCAGCCGGCGCCGCTGCTCGACCCGGTGCATCCGGAACTGATGCTGCATGCGCTGGATGGCCTGGCGGTTGGGGCGATGTCGGCACTGGTGATCGGCCCCGGACTCGGCACCGACGCCACGGCGCAGCGGCACTTCGCGCGGCTGCTGCAGGCACTTGCCGCGGCGCCGCTGCCGACGGTGCTAGACGCGGATGCGCTCAACCTGCTCGCCGCGGATCCCGCCCATGCGGGCGCGCTGGCCGCGGCACGCGCACCCTGCGTGATGACGCCGCACCCGCTTGAAGCGGCGCGCCTGATGGGCATCCCGGTGGCAGACGTGCAGCGCGACCGCATCGCGGCGGCTGCCGCGCTGGCGAGGCAATGGCAGGCGGTGGTTGTACTGAAGGGCTCGGGATCGGTGATCGCAGCGCCGGACGGCAGCCCCGCCGCGCTGAACCCGACCGGCAACGCGGCGCTGGCCAGCGCGGGCACCGGCGACGTGCTGGCCGGCATGATCGGCGCATTGCTGGCGCAAGGCATGCCGCCGCTGCCGGCCGCGCAGGCGGCGGTATGGATCCACGGCCAGGCGGCGGACGAGCTGGTCGCGCAAGGCACCGGGCCGGCTGGCGTGACCGCCAGCGAGCTGTATCTGCCCGCGCGCGCCGTGTTCAACCGTTTGCTTGGAGGGAGTGCCGGATAGCCGTCCCGGCGGGACGTCAGACAATGTCCGATAGCTGGCCGGCACGCTGGCTGCTATGTTGCAAGTGGTAACGATATGCCGTGTCAACCTGCCCGGAAAGCCACATCGCTGACGCTATACTTCCGGACTGCGACGCGGCTCGCGCCCCCCCTGCAACCTGACTTGTCCTGCATGCCCACAGACCTTCACGCCTGGAACGCCCTGCTTCGGCACCATGACACGATCCGCGATGCACAGATGCGCGAGTGGTTCGATGCCGAAGACAAGCAGCGCGTCTCGCAGTTCTCGCTCGAAGCCGCCGGCCTCTACCTGGACTACTCGAAGAACCGCATCACGCCCGAGACCATGCGGCTGCTGGTGCAACTGGCGGCCGAATCCGGCGTGCCGCTGCGGCGCGACGCAATGTTTGCCGGCGAGCATATCAACACTACCGAAGACCGCGCGGCGCTCCATGTCGCGCTGCGCGCGACGGCCGGCGATGGCTACAAGGTCGACGGCGAAAGCGTCATGCCGGCAATCCAGAAGGTGCTGGAGCGCATGCGCAGCTTCTCCGAGCGCGTGCGGGGCGGCGAATGGAAAGGCGGCTCGGGCGAACGCATCACCGACGTCATCAACATCGGCATCGGCGGCTCCGACCTCGGGCCGCGCATGGTGTGCCGCGCGCTGTCGCACCTGTCCGACTCCGACGGCCAGCACGGCCCGCGCATGCACTTCGTCTCCAATGTCGATGGCACCGACCTCGCCGAGACGCTGGTGCGCCTCGACCCGCAGCGCACGCTGGTGATCGTCTGTTCCAAGACCTTCACCACGCTGGAAACCATGGCCAATGCGCGCAGCGCGCGTGCCTGGTTCATCGCCAACGGAGTGGCCGAGAGCGAGCTGGCCAAGCATTTCGTCGCAGTCTCGACCAATACCGACGCCGTGCGCGAGTTCGGCATCGATCCCGCCAACATGTTCGAGTTCTGGGACTGGATCGGCGGGCGCTTCTCGCTGTGGTCATCGGTCGGGCTGTCGATCACGCTGGCCGTGGGCTTCAACGCATTCGCCGACCTGCTCGCCGGCGGCCGCGCCATGGACGAACACTTCCGTACCGCGCCGCTGGAACGCAACATGCCGGTGATCCTCGGCATGCTGGGCATCTGGTACCGCAATTTCTGGCACCTGCCGACCAGCTGCATAGCGCCCTACTCGACTTCGCTCGAACTGTTCCCCGCGTTCCTCCAGCAGCTGGAGATGGAGAGCAACGGCAAGTCAGTGCAGCTCGACGGGCAACGCGTGCGCACGCATACCTCGCCTGTGGTGTGGGGCACGGCCGGCACCAATGGCCAGCATGCCTACTTCCAGCAGATCCACCAGGGCTCGCAAGTGGTGCCGGTGGATTTCGTGGCGCCGCTGGTGCCGCCGCGCCGGCTGCCGGGCCATCATGCCAAGCTGCTCGCCAACTGCTTCGCGCAGGCCGAGGCGCTGATGCGCGGCCGCAACGCCGACGAGCTGCGCGCCGCCGGCCTGAGCGACGAAGTGCGCATCGCGCATATGGTGTTCGACGGCAACCGCCCCAGCAATACCTTGCTGATGGAAAACCTGACGCCGCACGTGCTGGGCGCGCTGATTGCGCTCTATGAGCACCGCACCTTCGTGCAGGGCGTGGTGTGGAAGATCAATTCGTTCGACCAGTGGGGCGTGGAGCTGGGCAAGATCCTGGCCCGGCCGATCGAAGCCGAGCTCACCGGCGCCGGCACCGGCACCGGCACCGGCACCGGCCAGCACGATGCCTCGACCTCGGCGCTGATCGAGCGCGCCCGCGCGGTGCTGACGGCAGGCGCTGCCAGCTAAGGCATCAGACGCATCAGACCTCTGCGCCCATCCATTCGTCGCTGGCCACCCGGCCGGCGTCGATGGTCAGGATGCGCCCGCAGCGTGCCGCCACCGAGCGGTCATGCGTCACCAGCACCAGCGTCGAGCCGGCATCGCGGTTGAGCGCGAACATCAGCGCGATCACCGCCTCGCCGGTGGCCGTGTCGAGGCTGCCGGTCGGCTCGTCGGCAAACAGGATGTCGGGTCGCGCGACGAACGCGCGTGCCAGCGCCACGCGCTGCTGCTCGCCGCCCGACAGCGTGCGCGGATAGTGACTCAGGCGCGCACCGAGGCCGACGCGCTCCAGCATGTCCATCGCGCGCTCACGCACCTGCGACGTTTCACCGCGCAACTCCAGCGGCAGCATCACGTTTTCCAGCGCGGTCAGATGCCCCACCAGCTGGAACGACTGGAACACAAAGCCGACATGCCGGCCACGCAGCGCCGCGCGCTGGTCCTCGTCCAGTGCATACAGATCCTGTCCGTGCAGGCGCACCGTGCCCGCGCTGGGCAGGTCCAGCCCGGCCAGCAGGCCCAGCAGCGTCGACTTGCCCGACCCGGATGCGCCAACGATGGCCAGCGTTTCGCCCGGCGTGACGGAAAACGACACGTCGTGCAAAATCGTCAGCGAACCTGTCGTGTCGGCTACGGTCTTTCCAAGGGACTCGACGGCAAGAATGGAAGAGGACATGGATAAAGTGATCCGAGTGGTCCGAGTGATCCGGGGCAAGAGGCGCAGGCTGCTGCTGGCAGCCGCGGTGACGCTGACGATGCTGGGCGGGATGCAGCCGGCGCAGGCCGCAGCGCCAGCGCTGCTGGTGCTGGGCGACAGCCTGTCCGCCGAATACGGCATCACGCGCGGCACCGGCTGGGTCACGCTGCTGCAAGACCGGCTCAGGCAAGAGCGCTTCGATTATAACGTCGTCAATGCCAGCATCAGCGGCGAGACCACCATCGGCGGCAAGACCCGCTTGCCGGACCTGCTGTCGCGGCACAAGCCGGCCATCGTGGTGGTGGAGCTGGGTGCCAACGACGCCCTGCGCGGCCTGCCGCTGCAGACCACGGAGTCCAATCTGCGCCAGATTGTCAGCAGCGCGCAGAAGGCCGGTGCCGGGGTGCTGCTGGTCGGCATGCGCATCCCGCCTAACTATGGCCAGGACTACACCGAAAAGTTCTTCTCGCTGTATCCGAAGCTGGCCAGCGAATTCAAGGTGCGGCTGGTGCCATTCTTCCTCGACAAGGTGATGGCCCGGCAGGACTGGTTCCAGCCGGACCGCATCCACCCCACTGCCGAGGCGCAACCCGCGCTGCTGGAGACGGTGTGGCCGCAGCTCAGGCCGATGCTCAGGCGCACCGCTGACAAGTAGGCGCCTGCGACGAAGCCTCCAAAAACAAAAACCCCTGCCGCCATGGCAGGGGTTTTTTGCTGACGGCGCACGGCGTGGCGCGTGCCAGCCTTGCTAAGCCTTACTGCCCCCCCTGCGCCTGCGTGCCCGCCGGCGTCATCAGCTTGACCTTGGAGCGCGCCTTCAGGCTTTCGTAGAAGGCCTGCAGGTCGGCCTGGCCGGCAAGCTGCGACAGTTGCTGCGCTTCGGCCTGGCGTTGCGCCGGGTTGGCCTGCGCCGGCTGGCTGACCTTGGAGATGCGATAGACGGCATAGCCATCGGCGCCCAGGTCGACACCAACCACCGCGGGCAGCTTGGTGGCATCGGCCCGCAGCACTGCTTCGACCGCCTTCGGCGGCACGCCCTCGGCCTTGGCGCGCGACACGGTCTGCACCGCACCAAAACCATCGGTGCTGTCGGCCTTCTTCAGCGCCTCCAGGCGCGCCTCGCCATCCTTGCGTGCCAGCTCCGCAGCCTGCTGGGCAATATAGCCCTCGCGCACCTTGGCCTCCACCTCTTCGAACTTGCGCACGGTGGCCGGGCGATAGTCGACGATGCGCGCGGCCACCAGCGTGTTCGGCGCGACCTGGACGGCTTCGGTATTGCGCTTCTTCTGGACCGACTCTTCGCTGAACAGTGCCTTCAGCAACTTCTCGTTGTTGAGCGGATTCTGCGCGCCCAGCGCCGGGTTCGGCTGGCGGGTCACGTTATCGGCGATCTGGATCGTCAGCTTGTACTTGTCGGCGGCCGGCTTCAGGCTGTCGGCCTGTTCGTACACCGTGTTGCCGAAGGCATCGGCCTGCTCGGCGAACTTCTTTTCGGCAAACTGCTTGCGCAGTTCGGCTTCCAGTTCGGTGCGCACGGCTTCAAGCGGCCTGGTTTCCGACGCCTTGATGCCGGTCAGCTTGATGATGTGGTAGCCATAGTCGGTCTCGACCACGTCGCTGATCTGGCCATCCTTGAGCGCGTACATCGCGTCCTCGAACGGCTTGACCAGCGCGCCCCGGCCCATGAAGCCGAGGTCTCCGCCCTTCTCCGCCGAGCCCGGGTCCTGCGACTGCTTCTTTGCCACGTCGGCAAAGGTCTCGGGATGCTTGCGCAGTTCGTCCAGCAGCTTGGCCGCCTTGTCCTTGGCGGCCTGGCGTTCAGCCGCCGGCGCATCCTTCGGCGCAACGATCAGGATATGGCTGGCACGGCGCTGCTCATCGGTACGGAAGCGCGCGATATTGCTTTCGTAGTAGGACTTCAGCTCTTCCGGCGTGACCGCCTGCGCGGCGGCCAGCGCTTCACCCGACAGCACCAGGTATTCGACCTTGGCCTGCTCTGGCACCGAGAACGCCGACTGGTGGCTGTCATAGTAAGCCTTCAGCGCAGCGGCATCGGGCTGCACCTTGGCGGTGTAGCTGGCCGGCTTGAATACCAGCGCCTGCACATCTCGCTGCTGATCGCGCACGGCGATCAGGCGGTCGAGCAGCGACTTGGGCATGAACGCCGTTGCGGCCACCGATGCGCCCAGTTGCTGCGTCGCCAGCTCGAAGCGCATGCGGGCATCGAACTGCTCGGGCGTCATGCCCTGCGACTGCAGCAGCTGCAGGTAAGCCTTGTCATCGACCTTGCCGTCGGCCTTGCGCGGCAGCTGGGCGATCGCCGGCAGGTTGCTGATTTCCTCGAGCAACTTGGCATCCGACACGGTCAGGTGCTCGCGCGCCACGGTATTGGCCATCACACGCTGCAGGATCAGCTGGTCCAGTACCGACTTGCGGGCTTCCGGGCCTTCGAACTGGCGCGGATCGTAGTTGTTGCCCAGGATCTGGCGCGCACGCTCGCTCTGGTCACGCACGACGTTGTCGACTTCCTGCACGCTGATGGCCCGGCCATCGACCTTGGCCGCATCGTGCGAGCTGTCCATGAAGCGCGAGTAGCTCTCCACGCCGAAGAACACGAACGACGGGAAAACAAGCACCAGCAGCAGCAAGAGCATCAGGCGCCGGTTGTTGCGTACGAAATCAAGCATGCGGATTCGGGTAATGGATTGGCACGAAAGACAAACTTCGCGATTCTAGCAGGAGCCGGTGGTGGCGGACCTTTTGTGGCGGGCGACAAACACGGCGCACAAATGAAAAACACCCGCTGAAGCGGGCGTTTCATAAAACTGGCGGAGTGGACGGGGCTCGCCCCACATCCCGCGGGCCGCGGCTGCGCTTGCAAGCGCAGCCCTTCGAGTCCCGCCGGAAGCCGCGCGGGCGGCTTCCTCCACTCCGCACAAATGAAAAACGCCCGCTGAAGCGGGCGTTTCATAAAACTGGCGGAGTGGACGGGACTCGAACCCGCGACCCCCGGCGTGACAGGCCGGTATTCTAACCGACTGAACTACCACTCCTTTGTCGGTTGCTTCCTGACGCATGTTTGCCGCGATTGCGATGGGGAACGTGGTGGGTGCTGAGGGGCTCGAACCCCCGACCTACGCCTTGTAAGGGCGCCGCTCTACCAACTGAGCTAAGCACCCGTTCGACCATCGCAGGCACGCTGCCTGCAGGTTGCTTTCGCTTCGCACCTCGCGGCAGTTGCCGTGGTTTGCGTTGCGAGGGCGCAAGTGTAATACAGGAGATTTCAGTTTGCCAAGGCCGTGCGCATAAAAAAACGCCGCCGGGCATCGCTGCCCCGCGGCGTTCATTTCACGCAGCCCGATCAGTGGTGCAGACGCTCCACCTTGGCCGTGGCCTTGTCCGCCACGTCAGCGGGCTTGGCATCCTCTTCCGCCAACGGCTCCGGTTTGCGCTCGAGCGCCAGTTCCAGCACCTTGTCGATCCAGCGCACCGGCACGATCTCGATGGCGTTCTTCACGTTGTCGGGGATCTCGGCCAGATCCTTGACGTTTTCCTCCGGAATCAGCACCAGCTTGATGCCGCCACGGTGGGCCGCCAGCAGCTTTTCCTTCAGGCCACCGATCGGCAGCACCTCGCCGCGCAGCGTGATCTCGCCCGTCATGGCGACATCCGCGCGCACCGGGATGCCGGTCAGCACCGACACCAGCGCCGTGGTCATGGCACCGCCTGCCGACGGGCCGTCCTTGGGCGTCGCGCCTTCAGGCACGTGGATGTGGATGTCGCGCTTCTCGAACATCTCATCCGTAATGCCCAGACGGCGTGCCCGCGAACGCACCACCGAACGCGCGGCCTCGACCGACTCCTTCATCACATCGCCCAGCGAACCGGTGCGGGTGATGTTGCCCTTGCCCGGCATGATCGCGGCTTCGATGGTCAGCAGGTCGCCGCCCACCTCGGTCCACGCCAGGCCGGTGACCTGTCCAACCTGGTTTTCCTTGCCGGCCAGGCCGAAGTCGTACTTGCGCACGCCCAGGAATTTGTCCAGGTTCTCGGAATCGACCTTGATGGTGCCGGACTCCTTCCTCAGCAGCAGGAGCTTGACCGCCTTGCGGGCAATCTTGGACACCTCGCGCTCAAGCGAACGCACACCGGCTTCGCGCGTGTAGTAGCGGATGATGTCGCGAATCGCAGCATCGGTCACCTCGATCTCGCCAGCCTTCAGACCATTGTTCTTGATCTGCTTGGGCAGCAGGTAACGCGTGGCGATGTTGAGCTTCTCCTCCTCGGTGTAACCCGACAGGCGGATCACTTCCATACGGTCGAGCAGCGGCGGCGGGATGTTCAGCGAGTTCGACGTCGCCACGAACATCACGTCGGACAGGTCGAAGTCCACCTCGATGTAGTGGTCCTGGAACGTATGGTTCTGTTCCGGGTCCAGCACCTCGAGCAGCGCCGACGACGGATCGCCGCGGAAATCCATGCCCATCTTGTCGATTTCATCGAGCAGGAAGAGCGGATTGCGCACGCCGACCTTGGACAGGCTCTGCAGGATCTTGCCCGGCATCGAACCGATGTAGGTACGGCGGTGGCCGCGGATCTCGGCCTCGTCACGCACGCCACCCAGTGCCATGCGCACGAACTTGCGGTTCGTCGCGCGCGCCACCGACTGGCCGAGCGAGGTCTTGCCCACGCCGGGAGGCCCGACCAGGCACAGGATCGGCGCCTTCACCTTGTCCACGCGCTGTTGCACCGCGAGGTACTCGAGAATGCGTTCCTTGACCTTCTCCAGGCCGTAGTGGTCTTCATCCAGCACGCGCTCGGCGTTGGCCAGGTCATTGTTGACCTTGCTCTTCTTGCGCCACGGCAGGTTCACCAGCGTGTCGATGTAATTGCGCACGACAGTGGCCTCGGCCGACATCGGCGACATCAGCTTGAGCTTCTTGAATTCGGCGTCGGCCTTCTTCTTGGCTTCCTTCGGCATGCGCGCAGCCTTGATGCGCTTGTCGAGCTCTTCCAGGTCGGCGCCTTCCTCGCCCTCGCCCAGTTCCTTCTGGATGGCCTTGACCTGCTCGTTCAGGTAGTACTCGCGCTGGCTCTTCTCCATCTGGCGCTTGACGCGGCCACGGATGCGCTTTTCAACCTGCAGGATGTCGATCTCGCCCTCGAGCTGCGACAGCAGGCTTTCCAGGCGCTCGGTCACATTGACCATCTCCAGGATCTTCTGCTTCTGCTCGAGCTTGATCGGCAGGTGCGCGGCGATGGTGTCGGCCAGGCGCCCTGCCTCGTCGATGCCCGACAGCGACGTCAGGATCTCCGGCGGGATCTTCTTGTTGAGCTTTACGTACTGGTCGAACTGCGACACGATCGCGCGGCGCAGGGCCTCGGTCTCGGCGCTCTCGCCAGGTGCGGGCGGCACGGGCACGGCTTCGCACATGAAGTGCGAATCGTCCTCGCTCACCTCGCGGATATTGGCACGCTGCGTACCCTCGACCAGCACCTTTACGGTACCGTCGGGCAGCTTCAGCATTTGCAGGATATTGGCGATGCAGCCGACCTCGTACAGGTCGTCGGCGGTCGGCTCGTCCTTGGCCGCCGTCTTCTGGGCTACGAGCATGATGCTCTTGCCCGCCTCCATCGCAGTCTCAAGCGCCTTGATGGACTTCGGGCGTCCCACGAACAGCGGGATCACCATGTGCGGAAACACCACCACGTCGCGCAGCGGCAACAGTGGGAGGCGAATCGGCTCGGCCGGGAGGAGTTGTGTTCCGGACATCATTTTCCCCAAGTCAGTCATTTAAGGCGTAAATTGGGCCGCCTGATTCGATTACAAGATACATGCCAATCGATTCACCAAGACAGGAAGATGCCGCTCCCTGCACTTGCAGGCCCCTCTGAAACAGCATACCCGCGTTTCCTCCTTCTCGTCGGTGGAAATAAACAAAAAAAGCCGCTCGCTTCTACGCGAACGGCTTTCTCGCCTCGCTGCCGGTGTGGTTCCAAACACTTACCACCCTTGGCAGCTCTCGCGTCAGTTGGAGCCTGCCACTTTCGGCTGCTGCTCTTCGTACATCAGCAGCGGTGGTGCATCTCCGGTGATCGTATTTTCATCGATCACCACCTTTTGCACGCCCTTGTAATTCGGCAGGTCATACATGACGTCCATCAGCGATTGCTCCAGGATCGAACGCAGGCCGCGGGCGCCGGTCTTGCGGCGAATCGCCTTGCGAGCGATCGCGGTCAGCGCACCCGGGCGGATTTCCAGCTCGACGCCTTCCATCGCCAGCAGCTTCTGGTATTGCTTGACCAGCGCGTTCTTGGGCTCGACCAGGATCTGCACCAGCGCGGCCTCGTCCAGCTTGGCCAGCGTGGCGACCACCGGCAGGCGGCCGATCAGTTCGGGGATCAGGCCGAACTTGATCAGGTCTTCCGGCTCGGTCTGCGGCAGGACTTCGCTGACGTCGCGCTCTTCCTTGCTCTTGACCTGCGCGGCGAAGCCGATGCCGGTCTTGTCCGAGCGCTGCATGATGACCTTTTCCAGGCCGTCGAACGCGCCGCCGCAGATAAACAGGATGTTGGTCGTATCGACCTGCAGGAAGTCCTGGTTCGGATGCTTGCGGCCACCCTGCGGCGGCACCGAGGCCATCGTGCCCTCGATCAGCTTCAGCAGGGCTTGCTGCACGCCCTCGCCCGAAACGTCGCGCGTGATCGACGGGTTGTCGGACTTGCGCGAGATCTTGTCGATCTCATCGATGTAGACGATGCCGCGCTGCGCCTTCTCGACTTCGTAGTTGCAGTTCTGCAGCAGCTTCTGGATGATGTTCTCGACATCCTCGCCCACGTAGCCGGCTTCGGTCAGCGTGGTCGCGTCGGCGATCACGAACGGCACGTTGAGCAGGCGCGCCAGCGTCTGCGCGAGCAGCGTCTTGCCGGAGCCGGTCGGCCCGATCAGCAGGATGTTGCTCTTGGACAGCTCGACATCGTCCTTCTTGCCGAGGTGCTTCAGGCGCTTGTAGTGGTTGTAGACCGCGACGGCCAGGATTTTCTTGGCCTGTTCCTGGCCGATCACATACTGGTCCAGGCTTTCGCGGATTTCGTGGGGCGTGGGCAGGTCCGAGCGCGCGGCCGCGGCGGCGTCTTTCTCGGTTGCGGTGGCTTCGTCACGAATGATCTCGTTGCACAGGTCGATGCATTCGTCGCAAATGAACACCGAGGGGCCCGCAATCAGCTTCTTGACCTCATGCTGGCTCTTGCCGCAGAAGGAGCAGTAGAGAAGCTTTTCGCTGGATGAACCTTTTTTGTCCGCCATAGGAATCAGTCACTTTTGCATTGCGCACACCGCGGGGCGAAAGGCTCCCCGGCGATACGCTTTAAACGCATCATACGCCAAAACAATTGGCCTCACCGGCGCTCTCCCCCAAGGCTGTGGGGCAAAAGCAAAGAACGAGGCACAAGGCCTCGTTCCGGTGTAGCCTTCGCGTTTTGGCAATGCTGCCGCGCCAGGGCGTTCCGCGCAATGCGGGTTTCCCGGCAGACCGGCATAGCCGCCGTTGCGGATTGCGCCGCGGCGGCCCGTGGCATCAGCCGCGGCGGGCGATGACCTTGTCCACCAGGCCGTAGTCCACCGCCTGGTCGCCGCTCATGAAGTTGTCGCGATCGGTATCGCGCGCAATCTTCTCGACCGGCTGGCCGGTCACTTCCGACAGGATGCTGTTCAGCCGCTCGCGCAGGTACAGGATCTCGCGCGCCTGGATCTCGATATCCGAGGCCTGGCCGCGCGCGCCGCCCAGCGGCTGGTGGATCATGATGCGCGAGTTGGGCAGCGCGAAACGCTTGCCCTTGGCGCCGGCCGCCAGCAGGAAGGCGCCCATGCTCGCCGCCATGCCCATGCACAGCGTGGACACATCCGGCTTGATGAACTGCATGGTGTCGTAGATCGCCAGCCCCGCCGAAACGGAACCGCCCGGCGAGTTGATGTAGAGCGACACGTCCTTGTCGGGGTTTTCGCTCTCCAGGAACAGCAGCTGTGCCACCACCAGGTTGGCGGTCTGGTCGTTGACCTCGCCCACCATGAACACCACGCGCTCCTTCAGCAGGCGCGAATAGATGTCATAGGCGCGCTCGCCCCGGCCGGACTGCTCGACGACCATCGGCACCAGCCCCAGGCCCTGGGTTTCCAGTGCCGAAGCCTGCGTGGTGGCGAGACGGTCAAGCAAATCATTGCGGGTCATGCAGGTTCTCCATGGATTCGTCGGATCGCAAGGCAATCAGTCACTCGGGGCACCGGCCCGCTTCCTTCGCCGTGGCGCGGAGGAAAGCGGGCTTGCGGGTTATCCCCGACCTCAGGCAGCTTGCTGCTGGTTGCCTTCGGCGGTGAGTTCCTCGAAGGACACCTTCTTGTCGGTGACCTTGGCCTTGTCGCACACGAAATTTACCACGTTGTTTTCGAGCACGTAGGCTTCCATTTCAGCCAGGCGTTGCTGGTCGCCGTAGTACCAGCGCATCACTTCCTTCGGATCTTCGTAGCTCTTGGCGAAGTCCTCGATCTCGGCCTTGATCTGGTCGGCCTTGGCTTCCAGGCCGTTGGCCTTGACGATCTCGGCCAGGATCAGGCCCAGCTTGACGCGGCGCTCTGCCTGCTGCGCGAACATCTCGGCCGGGATCGGCATGTCCTTGGCGTTGGGCATGCCACGCTGCTCCAGGTCGCGGCGGGCCATCTCGACCAGGCGCTCCTGGTCCTGCTCGATCAGGGCCTTGGGCACGTCCAGCTCGCTTGCCTTCAGCAGGGCTTCCATGACCTGGTCCTTCAGCATCGAATGCGTGCGGCGCTTGACCTCACGCTCCAGGTTCTCGCGGATGTCGGCGCGCATCTTCTCGACGCTGCCGTCGGCGATGCCCAGCGACTTGGCGAAGGCTTCGTTGATTTCCGGCAGGTGGGCCCACTCGATCTTCTTCAGCGTCACGGTGAACTCGGCGGTCTTGCCGGCCACTTCCTTGCCGTGGTAGTCCTCCGGGAAGGCCAGCGGGAAGCTCTTGCTTTCGCCGACCTTCAGGCCCAGCGTGGCCTGCTCGAACTCGGGCAGCATGCGGCCTTCGCCCAGCACGAACGGGAAGTCCTCGGCCTTGCCGCCGGCGAACTCTTCACCGTCGATCTTGCCGACGAAGTCCAGCGTCACGCGGTCGCCGTTCTGGGCGGTGACGTCGGCACCGCCGTCGCCATGCTCGCCGGCTTCGCCGCGGGTGTGGTAGTGGACGCGCTGCTTGCGCAGGATGTCGACGGTCTTGTCGACTTCGGCGTCGGTGATCTCGGTGCCGGTGCGGGTCACTTCGGCGGCCGACAGGTCGCCGATCTTCACTTCCGGGTACACCTCGAAGGTGGCATCGAATGCGACCTGGTCAGCTTCCACGCCTTCGGTCTTGATCTCGAACTTGGGCTGGCCGGCAACCTTGACGTCCTGTTCCTTGGTGATGTCGAAAAACTTGCGCGCGGCCTTGTCGAAGCGCACTTCGAACTCGACTTGCTGGCCGTATTGCTTCTCGACCATCTTCATCGGCACCTTGCCCGGACGGAAGCCCGACATCTTCACGGTCTTCGACAGGCGAACCAGGCGCTCCTGCTTTTCCTTCTCCACTTCGGCCTTGGGGAAGGCCAGGGTCACCTTGCGGTCCAGCTTGCCGAGGTTCTCAATCACGTTCGACATGGTCGTAGATCCAATCCAGAAATGTAGTTGTGTTCGTTGGCGCTACCGCTTGCGCTGCGCCATTTGCAGCACTGCCTGGGGCCGACGCGGCGCGACGGCGCACGGAGGGCTCCGCGCAAACGGAAAACGGGGATTATCGCACGGTTTTGGTTCGGTTCCGGCGTTTTTACCCTGAAGGAGACCCGGAAGCGCTTTCCGGCGCCCTCGCCGCTAGCCCGCCTGGCCGTGGCGCAGCGCGCGCAGCAGCAGGCGTGCCGGATCGACGGCATCGGCCAGGTCGGCCTCTAGCGGCAGCGGCTCGCCTTCGATCTGGCTGGCCAGCAGCTCGGCCCCCAGTGCCGCCCATGTGAGGCCGCGCGACGCATAGGCAAGGACCGCGTACAGGCCGGGGACACGCGGCAGGTCACGCAGGTGCGCGCCGCGCAATGCACCTGCTTGCGTACGTGCCGCCACCTCGTCGGCGACCTGGCCGATCAGCGGCAGCCGGTTGTGCGTGACCGTGCGCACGCCGACATAGCCGGTCAGCGCGGCGGGGTCGATGCCGGCCACCGCGCCGGCCTGCCGCGGCAGCAGGCCGGCCAGGCGCGCCAGGTTGGCGGCATGCACTTCCGGACGCTCGGCCAGTGGCCCTTCGTCGGGGTCGTAGCTGGAGCCGACACGGCCAGTACCGTCCGCCGCACGCGGCAGCAGGTAGCCGGCGCCGGTGACCACGCAGTCGGGCCAGCCGCCGATCGCATCGACCTGCGCGGCCGGCAGCGTAGTGAGCTGGCCGCGCACGCGCCGCATGGTCCAGTGCTGCTGCGGCAGCAGTTGCTGCGCCTCGTGCGCATTGGCCAGCACCAGCACCGGGGCCGACGCCAGCACGGTACCGCCGGCGTCGAGCGCGCGCCACTGGTCATCCACGCGCGCGATGCTTGCCACGCGGCAACCGAAGCGCGCTGCGACTGCATCGCCCGCACGCGCCAGCTGCGCAGTGCAGACATCGGGAGGCGCCACCCAGCCGCCGGCCGGGAACCACAGCCCCCCTCGTGGCACTCCGGCCCGGTGGGCGGACGCCGCCTCCTCCGCGCTCATCCAGCGCACGAACGATTCCGGCAGCCCCATGGCCGCCAGCGCGGCACGCTGGACCTCGCCCTCGGCCTCGTCCTCGCCGATCTGCAGCACGCCGCAGCCGTGCCAGCCGACCGGATGCCCGGCGTCGCGCAGCGCCGCCCAGGCTCGCAGTGCGTACTGGTTGCCGGCGCGAGAAAGGCGTGACAGCAGGCTGTCGTCGGCAGACAGGTGGGCATGCATGGCCGCCGCGCGATGCGCCGAGGTCTGCCGCGCCGGGCCGTCATGCGCATCGAACAGCGTAATGCGCCAGCCGCGCGCGGCCAGGCGCTCGGTCGCGGCGCAGCCGGCCAGGCCGGCGCCGATCACGATGGCATGCCGGTCGGGCCATTGCGCCGCCAGCGGCGGTGCATGGCGGCGCGACTTCCACAACGGCCGGAAGCGCGCGACCGTCATGTCGCGCTTGCCGCCGAAGCCCGGCGCCTTGCTGACTTCGAACCCGACTTCCTTCAGCCCGCGCCGGACGAACCCGGCGGCGGTGTAGGTGGCCAGGGTCGCGCCTGGCCGGGCCAGCCGCGCCAGCCCGCGGAACACCGGCGGCGACCACATGTCCGCGTTGCGCGCCGGCGAAAAGCCGTCGAGGTAGAAGGCATCGGCTCCCACTGCCAGCTTTGGCAGCAATTGCCCGGCGTCGCCCAGCGCCAGCGTCAGCACCACCTGCCCCTCGTCGAAGGCAAGCCGGTGCAGGCCCGGCAAGGCGTCGGGCCATTGCACCTGCAGCGCCTGCGCCAGCGGTTCCAGCGCTTGCAGGCCGGCATGCAGCCGGGCCAGGCCCTCGCGCGTGAAGGGGTGCTTTTCGATCGAGACGAAATGCAGCGTGCCGCAGCGCTCGGGATCGTCGCGCCAGGCCTGCCACGTCGCCAGGAAATTCAGCCCCTGGCCAAAGCCGGTTTCGACGATGACGAACTGGCGCTGGCCGGCCCACGCCTGCGGCAGGCCGTTGCCGCCAAGGAAGACATGGGCGGCCTGCGCCATCCCGCCTTCGGTGCTGTGGTAGACGTCGTCGTAGCGGGGTGAATACGCGGTGCCTTCGGCAGACAGGATAGGCTCGGCGGGCTCGAGTGCGCGCGGCATGGGAACGGATACTTGGGGCCCGGGCGGAGGTGCCGGACATGGGGAGGGGGCGACTCGCCGCGGATGGTAGCATAGCGGCCTTCCCCGCAGTGGCCACGCCGCCCTGCCCCCGATCTTGCGCCTCAGCGGCGCCCCGCTTCGCCATGCTCAGCTATCGTCACGCCTTCCATGCCGGCAACCATGCCGATGTCCTCAAACATGCCGTCGTCGTGCAACTGCTCGAACACCTCACGCAGAAGGACAAGGCGTTCTGGTACATCGACACCCACGCCGGCGCCGGTCTTTATGCGCTCGAGCACGAGTGGGCGCAAAAGAAGGCCGAGTTCGAGACCGGCATTGCGCCCCTGTGGCGGGCCGCCGCCAGCGGCACCGCGCTGCCGCCGCTGCTGGACGAGTACCTCGACCAGGTCCGCGCGCTGAACCAGAATGGCAACCTGCGCCACTATCCCGGGTCGCCATGGCTGGCCTGGCAGATGCTGCGCGAGCAGGACCGGCTGCGCCTGTTCGAACTGCACAGCACCGAAATCCAGGTGCTGCGCGACAACTTCCGCGGCGCCGGCCGCCGCGTGATGCTGTACGACGGCGACGGCTTCGGCGGCATCAAGGCGATCCTGCCGCCGCCGCCGCGGCGCGCGCTGGTGCTGGTGGACCCCTCCTACGAAGACAAGCAGGACTACGCACGCACCGTGCAGACCGTGCGCGACGGCCTGGAGCGCTTTGCCACGGGCGTCTATGCGGTCTGGTACCCACAGGTGCAGCGGCGCGAATCGCTGCAGCTGCCGGTGCAACTGAAGGCCCTGCCGCTGAAGAGCTGGCTGCACGTGACGCTGACCGTCAGGCACCCGGTCGAAGGCGGCCTGGGGCTGCACGGCAGCGGCATGTTCATCATCAACCCGCCGTGGCGGCTGGAGGAAATGCTGCGGGAGGCGATGCCGCTGCTGGTCAACCTGCTCGGCCAGGACGACGGCGCGAAATTCACGCTGGAAGCGGAAGAGCGGTAAAGCGACAAGCGCCGGCGACATGCGCCGCCGCGCGAGCTAACGTGGCAAGCGCCGGCCGCGGCCGCGCCACAGCCAGTCCAGCGCCACGCCGGCCAGCACCCCGCAGGTGTCCGCCACCAGGTCGAGCCAGTCGGCCTCGCGGTATTCGGTCATGCCCTGCAGCAGCTCGATCACGCCGCCATAAGCGACCAGCGCCACCAGCAGGGCTAGCCAGTGGCCGGCAAAGGCGCGCCGCCCCAGCAGCGCCAGCGCGCCAAAGGCCAGCAGGTGGTTGCCCTTGTCCCAGCCGGTGCTTGGCAGGGGCTGGGACGGCGGCATCAGCGACAGGGCCAGCACGGCGCAGGCGCAGGCCCAGAAGAGCAGGCGCCATGGCGGCGCCTTCAAGGCAGAAGTCAGACCAGGGGGCATGGGACAGGGAGCGCGCCGCCCCATGCGGCACGCGTCGGCAATGCCGACAATATATATCGCTGGCCGGCGGGACTGGATTCCCCCCGCGCCTTGCGCTACAATCCGCAGCCTCATTGCGCTGCGGGCGCAGAACCTGCCACGGCAGGCGCCGGCAGCAGCGGACCGATGAAAGGCGGGCAGTTCCAGCCGCCTTTTTTGCTTTCGTGTCCCGCGCAGGCAATGAGCATCGCGGCCGCCCGTCCGGGCTGCGCCGCAAGGACCGCGAGGGTGGCGAAATTGGTAGACGCACCAGGTTTAGGTCCTGACGCCAGCAATGGTGTAGGGGTTCGAGTCCCCTCCCTCGCACCATCCGCCCTTCCTGTGGCGGCGCCACCACATGCCGATGCGCTGGTTCCGGTGGCCAGTCCTTACCTGTCGAAACTCGCAGCGGTCAGCGGCGAGATCATCCCGATGTATTGCACAAATTCCGGACAGGCCTGAGTACGCTGCCGGACGTGCAGGTGTGCGAGATGCTGGAGCAATGACCGCGAGCGCCGCCGGTCCTCGCGGGAGGTGGTAGAACACCTGAGTGCCAACGGCTATCGCAGCCCCCGCCCGCGATCTATTCTGAAGGTGTTGGAGCGGTATTGCACACTTCGCCGACCACTCCAGTCTTCACCTCAGCCCTATCGGAGGGCATATGAAAGTTTCTGCCTTGCTGTTGGCAGCGTCGATGGCCGCTGGCTGGTCATCGCTCGCCCAGGCTGCCGGATGCCAGTACGACATGCAGTGCAAAGGGGAGCGGATCTGCCAGCAAGGGCAGTGCGTGTTCCCTGATGCCGAAGAAACGGCCGAAGCCGGCGGGCCAGCCCCGGCGCCGACCCTCAAGCGCACACCGATGCCGCCACCGCCGCGCGGCTGCTGCACGGTGGCAGGCAAGCTCAAGCTGTCGCCGGCTTCGGCCTCCGATACCAGCCTGACCATCGGCGACGCTTGCCAGGGCATGACCAACTCCGGCAAGCCGGTTCCCGGCACGATCTGCAACTAGGCGCGCAGGCCTGGCGGCCCGCGCCTGCCAGCCTGCCATTGCCGCGCGCCTTCTATTGCCGCGCGCTGGCTGGCGTTGGCGCGCAGGCGCCAGTACGGCTCGCAGCTGCATGCGCCGCGCCGGCCTGAGACCGGCAGCCGCGGCCCGTCAGACTGCCAGCGCCCCAACCCCTGCCTCGGGCCGCTTGATGCGGAACCACGCCGCATACAGCGCCGGCAGGAACAGCAGCGTCAGCACGGTGGCAATGATCAGCCCACCCATGATCGCCACCGCCATCGGCCCCCAGAACATCGAGCGCGACAGCGGGATCATCGCCAGCACCGCCGCGGCGGCAGTCAGGATGATCGGGCGGAAACGGCGCACCGCCGCTTCGACGATTGCGGTCCAGGGCGGCACGCCCGCACTGATGTCCTGCTCGATCTGGTCGACCAGGATCACCGAGTTGCGGATGATCATGCCCAGCAGCGCGGTAATGCCCAACTGCGCCACGAACCCCATCGGCGCGCGCAGCAGCAGCAGCGTCGCGGCGGCACCGATCAGGCCCAGCGGGCCGGTCAGGAACACCATCAGCGCGCGCGAGAAGCTATGCAGCTGCAGCATCAGCAGCGTGAAGATCAGGAAGATGCACAGCGGCAGCTGGGCGGCGATCGACGCGCCAGCCTTGCCGCTTTCTTCTTCCGCCCCGGCCACGGTGATGCGGTAGCCCGCGGACAGCTGCGCGCGCAGCTGGTCCAGCTGCGGGTTGATCTGCGCGGTCACGGTCGGGCCCTGGATGCCGTCGACCACGTCCGCCTGCACGGTCACGCCGAAGTCGCGGTTCTCGCGCCAGACCACACCGGGCTCGGATTTCAGCGCCACGCGTGCCACCTGGGTCAGCGGCACGGTGCGGCCGGTATTGGTCGCCACCAGCACGTTGTTCAGGTCGGACATGGCATCGCGCTCGTTGCGCGGCGTGCGCATCAGGATCTCGATCAGCTTGTCGCCGTCGCGGTACTGGCCGACCGGCACGCCGGTCAGCACGGTCTGCGTCACGCGCGCGATCGCGCTGGTGGTGACGCCCAGCGCGCGCGCCTTGTCCTGGTCGATCTCCAGGCGCAGCATCTTGACGTTCTCGTTCCAGTTGTCATTGACGCCAACCGTGTTCGGGTTCGCGCGCATCACGGCCTTGACCTGGTCGGCCAGCTGGCGCACCGCGCCCGCCTCAGGGCCGATCACGCGGAATTGCACCGGATACGCCACTGGCGGCCCGTTCGGCAGCAGCTTGACGCGGCCGCGCAGGTACGGGAATTCGGTGTCGAGCAGCTTGATGATGCGACGGCGCAGCGCGTCGCGCACCTCGGTGCTGGCCGGCATCACGATTACCTGCGCGACGTTGCTCTGCGGAAAGATCTGGTCGAGCGGCAGGTAGAAACGCGGCGCGCCGGTGCCGACGAACGTGGTCAGGCTTTCCACCTGCCTGTCCTTGCCCACCAGCCGCTCGAAGCGCTTGGCTTCGGCTTCCATCTGGGCAAAGCTGGTGCCTTCCGGCATCCACAGTTCCACCATCAGTTCGGGCCGGCTGGAATCGGGGAAAAACTGCTTCTCGACGAACTTGAACGCGTAGATGCCCAGCACGAACGTCACCAGCGTGATGGCGATCACGGTCTTGCGCCAGGTCACGCACCAGTCCACCAGCCGGCGGAAGCGCGCGTAGAACGGCGTATCGAACACCTCATGATGCTCGCCCGCGCCCGCACCGCGCGTCCTGAGCAGCAGATAGCCGAGGTAAGGCGTGAAATACACCGCCGCCAGCCACGACAGCACCAGCGCCAGCGCGGTCACGGCAAAGATGGCGAAGGTGTACTCGCCCACCGTCGAGCGCGCCAGCCCTACCGGCAGGAAGCCCGCCGCCGTGATCAGCGTGCCGGTCAGCATCGGCATCGCCGTCGAGGTATAGGCGAAGGTGGCCGCCTCCATCTTGGAGAACCCCTCTTCCAGCTTGCGCACCATCATCTCGACCGCGATGATGGCGTCGTCGACCAGCAGCCCCAGCGCCACGATCAGCGCGCCCAGCGAGATCTTGTGCAGGCCGATGCCGAAGATGTGCATGAACAGGAAGGTCACCGCCAGCACCAGTGGAATCGTCAGCGCCACCACCAGCCCGGGCCGCACGTCCAGCCGCAGCGGCCGCGTATGCAAGCCCAGTGCGACGAAGCTGACCGCCAGCACGATCACCACGGCCTCGATCAGCACGCGCACGAACTCGCCCACCGATTGCTTGACCGCCTTGGGCTGGTCCTGGACCTGGTCCATCTCGATGCCGACCGGCAGCTGGCCGCGCAGCTTCTCGAAGGCCGCGCGCAAGTCCTTGCCGAGCTGGATGATGTCGCCGCCCTTCTGCATCGAGATGCCCAGCCCGATCACATCCTTGCCATTGAAGCGCATCCGCGTCTGGGTGGGGTCGACATAGCCGCGGTACACCTGCGCGATGTCCCCGAGGCGGATATTGGCGATGCCATTGGGCCCGCGCAGCACCAGGTTCTCCAGGTCCCCGACACTGGCGAACTGGCCCGACAGGCGCACCTGCAGGTTGTCGCTCGGCGTGACCAGCACGCCGCTGCCGGTCAGGTTGTTCTGCTGCGAGATCTGGTCGGCGATGGCATTGATGTCCAACCCGAGCTGGGCAAAGCGCGCCTGGTTGAACTCGATATAGACCTTCTCGTCCTGCAGCCCGATCAGCGACACCTTGGCTACCGACGGCACGCGCAGCAGCTCCTGCCGCACCAGGTCGGCGTACTCGCGCAGTTCCTTGTAGTTGAAGCCGTCTGCCGACAGCGCGTAGATGGTGCCGTAGACGTCGCCGAACTCGTCGTTGAAGAATGGCCCGCGGACGCCCGCGGGCAGGGTCTGCTGGATATCGCCGATTTTCTTGCGCACGGTGTACCAGATCTGCCCGGTTTCCTTCGCCGGCGAGGTGTCCTTGAGCTGGAAGATCACCGTGGTCTCGCCGGGCTTGGAGAAGCTGCGGATCTTGTCGGCGTAAGGCACTTCCTGCAGCTGGCGTTCGATCTTGTCGGTGACCTGCACCGCGATCTGCTCGGCGGTGGCGCCCGGCCAGAACGCCTGGACCACCATCACGCGGAAGGTAAAGGGCGGGTCCTCGTCCTGGCCCAGCTGGAAGAACGCCAGCAGGCCGCCCAGCAGCAGCACCACCAGCAGGTAGCGGGTCAGCGGCTGGTGCTCGAGCGCCCAGCGCGACAGGTTGAAGCGGGAATGATCCATGCCGCCCTCAGCCCTGCTTAGGCGTCGGGGCCGGCGCGGAGGGGACTGCGGAAGCAGGCGCGACGGTCTGCAGCGGCCGCACCTTCTGGCCCGGGCGCAGCAGATGCACGCCTGCGGTGACGATGGTCTGGCCTGGCGCCAGCCCCTGCCGCACTTCCACCTCGTTGCCGACCGCGTCGCCCAGCGTCACCGTGACCGGCTTGACCGTGCCGGCGGCTGCATCGTAGATCCACACCTGGTTGCGGCCCTGCTCCTGCAGCAGCGCCGTCAGCGGCACGCGGATCGCGGGGGTGGCCCCGGTGCGCACGAACGTCACCACCGCGGTCATGCCGAGCTTGAGGTCGGCGGGCGGATTGGGAATGGTGACGCGGGTGGCATAGGTGCGGGTGACCGGGTCGGCAGCCGCGGCAATCTCCCGCACTCGGCCAGGCAGCGCGCGCTGCGGCTCAGCCCAGGTATGGATACTGACGTCGGTAATGCCGCGCAGCAGGTCGACCTGGTCTTCCGGCAGGCCGATCGCTACTTCCTTCTCCGCGGTCTGGGCCACGCGCACCACCGGCTGGCCCGGGGTCACGACCTGCCCCACCTCGGCGTCGATGGCCGTGACCACGCCGTCGGCGTCGGCATGCAGCACGGCGTAGGCGGTCTGATTGGACTGGCTGCGCAGGCCGGCCTGGGCCTGGCGCAGGCGCGAGTCGGCCGCCTCGAAACTGGCCTGGCGCCGGTGCTGTTCGGCGGCGCTGATAAAGCCCTTGGCGAACAGGTCGTTGTAGCGCTTCAGATCCGACGCGGCGAGGTCGCGGTCGGTCTTCGCGGCCTCGAACTGGGCGCGCGAGCCCGCTTCGGCGAGGGACAGGTCGGTCGGATCCAGCCGGGCCAGCGGCTGGCCCCTGGTGACGATGGCACCCACATCCACCAGGCGTGCCGCGATCTTGCCGCCCACGCGGAACCCCAGCCGCGATTCGACGCGCGGGCGCACGTCGCCGGAAAACTCGAAGGCGGTCTTGCCGCTGTGCTGGCTGAGCTGCATCAGCCGCACCGGGCGGACTTCCGGCGCCGGCTCGGCCTTCCTGCCGCAGCCTGCGACCGTGACGGCGCCGACAGCCACCAGCGCGACAACCGCGAAGCGCCCAAGGCGCGCGCGGCGTAACGATCTGGTGTCAAAAAGAGTCGCTGCGGCCGCAACTTCCGGCACTGGGCAAGGCACTGGCATCGGTAAGCTAGGAGTCGGATGGAACTGCTGGCAAGGCGGGCCGTCGGCCGCGGAGGCCAGCGCGGCATAATAAATAACTGGCCGGTCAGTAATATAGCGATCCCCCCGGGGGTGCGTCAAACGGCAGGCGACGAAACGCCTGGAACGCTCACTCAGGTGCCATTCCCGACAGATGAGACGTGGTCAATTGTCTGCCGCCCGGCCACCCGGCGGCGTCCGAGTGCACGGATCGGCGATGCTACAATCGGCGCCCCGCGCTTCCCCACCCCATCTTCAGACCGAGACCGGCGTGACGCCCGATCAGTATTGCCAAGAGAAAGTCGCCCAGAGCGGCTCCAGCTTCTATTACAGCTTCCTGTTCCTGCCGGCCGAACGCCGGCGCGCCATCACCGCGCTGTACGCCTGGTGCCGCGAAGTCGACGACGTGGTCGACGATACACATGATACCGGCCTGGCGCACCAGCAGCTGGACTGGTGGCGAGCGGAACTGCGGCGGCTGTTCGACGGCACGCCCACGCACCCGACCACCCAGGCGCTGCAGCCGCATGTTGCCGGCGCCGGCCTGCCGCAGGTCGAAATGACCGAAGTGCTCGACGGCATGGAGATGGACCTGACGCAGACGCGCTATCTGGATGAAGCCGGCCTGAACCGCTACTGCCATTGCGTCGCCGGCGTGGTCGGCACGCTCAGCGCGCGGCTGTTCGGCTATACCGACCCGAAGACGCTGGAATTTGCCGAGAAGCTCGGGCTGTCGCTGCAACTGGTCAATATCCTGCGCGACGTGGGCGAGGATGCCCGGCGCGGCCGCATCTATCTGCCCGTCGATACGCTGCAGCAGTTCCAGGTGCCGGCGTCAGAAATCCTCAAGGGCCAGCATTCCGAGCGCTTCGTGGCACTGATGCAGTACCACGCCGAACGCGCCCGCAAGCTGTACCGCGAGGCGCTGGCGGCCCTGCCCCGCCAGGACCGCCGCGCCCAGCGCGCCGGGCTGCTGATGGGGGCGATCTACCATGCGCTGCTCGATGAGCTGGAAGCCAGCCAGTTCCAGGTCCTCAGCCAGCGCATCGCGCTGACGCCGCTGCGCAAGCTGTGGATCGCGTGGAAGACCTGGATCCGCAATAGCTGATACATAGTAAACCGGCAGCGAGCCACGATACCCGCCGACACCCGTTATGACCCAGACTACCGCTTCCCTCGGCCAGGCCATCCTCGACCACGCCGACCAGCTCGCCCGCTTCTCCGACATGGAAGGCGGCCTGACCTGCGCCTACCTGACGCCGGCGCACAGTGCCGCGCAGGGCCAGCTGGCGCAATGGATGGAGGCCGCGGGCATGCAGGTGCGCATCGACGCCATCGGCAATGTCATCGGCCGCTACGCCGCCGACCCCGCCGTCACCGATGCCCGCGTGCTGATGACCGGCTCGCATTTCGATACGGTGCGCAATGGCGGCCGCTATGACGGGCGCCTCGGCATCCTGCTGCCGATTGCCGTGGTTGATGCGCTGAACCGGGCCGGGATCCGCCTGCCGTACCACTTCGAGGTGGTGGGCTTCGCCGAGGAGGAAGGGCTGCGCTTCAAGACCAGCTTCCTTGCCAGCAGCGCGCTGGCGGGCCGCTTCGATCCCGCGCTGCTCACCCGCGTCGACGCGGACGGCGTCACGCTGGCCGAGGCGCTGACCAACTCCGGCCTGCCCGGTGCGGGCGACCTGCAGGCACTGCGCGCGGCGGCGCTCGATCCGGCGACGCTGCTGGGCTTCGTCGAAGTGCATATCGAACAGGGACCGGTGCTGCTGCACCACGGCCTGCCGCTGGGCGTGGTCACGCAGATCGCAGGCAGCAGCCGCTTCCAGGTTCAGGTGGAAGGCCAGGCCAGCCATGCCGGCACCACACCGATGGGCATGCGCAAGGACGCCGCCGCGGGCGCGGCCGAAATGATCCTGCTGGTGGAAGAGCGCTGCGCCGCCGCGCCCACGCTGGTCGGCACCGTCGGCCAGCTGCAGGTGCCGAACGGATCGAGCAACGTGATCCCGGCGGCCTGCACCTTCTCGATGGACCTCCGCGCGGGCACCGACGACATCCGCGAGGCGGCCATTGCCGACATCGTTGCCGGCATCGAACAGATCGCCGCGCGGCGCGGGCTGTCAGCTCAGGTCGAGCGCGTGCCGCCGGTCAATAACGCACCCTGCGCCCGCTGGCTGATGGACCAGCTCGGCGCGGTATTGAAGAAGCGGGGACTGGAGGCGTTCGAGCTGCCTTCCGGCGCCGGCCACGACGCCATGATGATGCACCGCATCACCGACGTGGCGATGCTGTTCGTGCGCTGCGGCAATGGCGGAATCAGCCACAACCCGCTGGAGACCATCACTGCCGACGACGCGCAGCTGGCAGCCGAGGTCTTCGTGGACTTCCTGCGCCACTTCCAGCCGCGCGGCTGACATAACTGCCCCAGGGGGACGGCAGCGCTCAGCTGCCGTCGTACATCTCCCGCCCGAAATCGTAGAGGCTCTTGCGCAGGCGGCGCCGCTCGTCCGGCGACAGCCGCGAACCGCCGCGCTCGCGGTCTTCCGCGCGGCGGCGGTCGGTCTCGCGCTGCTCGGCGCGATGGCGCTCGGCACGGGCACGCGCCTCGCGCTGGCCATTGGCCGGATCGCTCGCCTGCGCCGACGGATGGCGCTTGAGCAGGTTGGCCATGCCGGCCGACTGGGCCCGCGCCTGCCCGGCCGGTCCAAGCAGCCATGCGGCAGCCGCAAGCGCAATGCATGCGCCGGCGATACCATGCTGCGGATGCCCGTGCCGGGTTCGGTTCACTTTCATTGATAATGGCGGTCTTGGCTTCCGGAAAAGCGGTCACTGAAACCGTCTGAAGCCGGGAAATTTCGTTACCCCGTCCGATCCCCGTCTGGCGCTGCTGTCCTATGCAAGCATCGGGCCAAGGCTGCTAACCGGGGGCGGTCGATGCCGTGGATCATGCGGTGCAAATGCGCGGAAAATCGGCGCGCAAGGTGCGCAAAAAGACGGGATGGCGCAGTGTAATCGCACGATTGATGCACGCCGCCATACCACGGGGTAAAGTATGTAACGTTTTGTTAAGCCATTTTGAGCGAAAGCGATAGTCGCTAAGATACCGCCATGGAAAATACCAGCCACAAGATTCTTGTCGTCGACGATGACCCGCGTCTGCGCGATCTGCTGCGCCGCTATCTGGGCGAACAGGGTTTCACCGTGCTGGTGGCGGAAAACGCCACCGCGATGAACAAGCTCTGGCTGCGCGAGCGTTTCGACCTGCTGGTGCTGGACCTGATGATGCCGGGCGAAGACGGCCTGTCGATCTGCCGCCGGCTGCGCGGTGCCAACGACCAGACCCCGATCATCATGCTCACCGCCAAGGGCGAGGACGTGGACCGCATCGTCGGCCTGGAAATGGGCGCCGACGATTACCTGCCCAAGCCGTTCAATCCGCGCGAGCTGATCGCGCGCATCCACGCGGTGCTGCGCCGCAAGGGCCCGGCCGAAGTGCCCGGCGCCCCCTCCGAGACTCCTGAGACGTTTGCCTTCGGCGACTTCGTGCTGAACCTGGCCACGCGCACGCTGACCAAGAACGACGAGGAAATCACGCTGACCACCGGTGAATTCTCGGTGCTCAAGGTGTTCGCCCGCCATCCGCGCCAGCCGCTGTCGCGCGAGAAGCTGATGGAAATGGCGCGCGGCCGTGAATATGAAGTGTTCGACCGCAGCCTGGACGTGCAGATCTCGCGCCTGCGCAAGCTGATCGAGCCGGACCCGAGCAACCCGCGTTTTATCCAGACGGTCTGGGGCCTGGGCTACGTCTTCATTCCCGATGGCGTGAAATAACCGATAACGGCCGCTGTTCCTATCGTGGCGACCGTTATCGGCAGAACCGCGACGCGGTTCTTTGGTTCGCTGTTCTGGCGAACCTTCATGCTTATCGCCCTGCTGCTGGCGATCTCGCTGGGCATCTGGTTCCAGAGCTACCGGCTGTTCGAACGCGCCCCGCGCGCGCAGCAGATCGCCATGCAGGTGGTCAGCGTGGTCAAGCTCACGCGCGCCGCGCTGCTTTACTCCGACCCCGCGCGGCGCCGCTTCCTGCTGCTCGACCTGGTGCAGAACGAAGGCATCAAGGTCTATCCGCGCGAGAAGGATGACGACTTCGCCGCGCCCACCGCCAACCCGTTCCTGACCTCGCTGGTCCAGCAGGAAATCCGCGGCCGCCTGGGCGAGGACACCGTGCTGGCCACCACCGTCAACGACATCCCCGGCGTGTGGGTCAGCTTCGAGATCGAGGGCGACGACTACTGGGTGGCGATCAGCCCCGAGCGCTTCGAGCGCGTGCCCGGCATCCAGTGGCTGTGGTGGAGCATTGCCGCGCTGCTGCTGTCGATCATCGGCGCGGCCTTTATCACCGCGCGCGTCAACTATCCGCTCAAGCGCCTGGCCAACGCCGCGCGCGCCATCGGCGCCGGCGGCGACCCGCCGCCGCTGCCCGAGCGCGGCGCCAGCGAAGTGGCGCTGGCCAATCACAGCTTCAACCAGATGGTGCGCGACCTGCGCCAGCTCGACGACGACCGCGTGGTGATGCTGGCCGGCATCTCGCATGACCTGCGCACGCCGCTGACGCGGCTGCGCCTGGAAACCGAGATGTCGCCGATGGACACGCCCACGCGCGACGCCATGATCGCCGATATCGAACAGATGGACGCGATCATCGGCCAGTTCCTCAACTACGCGCGGCCGCCGCTGGAAACCGTCGAGCCGGTCGACCTTTCGGCACTGGTACACGATGCCGTGGGCGTCTACGCCGCGCATGACGATGTGCGCGTGCACGTGCGTGCCAATGAGCCGGTGATGGCCGTGGCCAACCGCATGGAAGTCCAGCGCATCCTCGACAACCTGGTCGAAAACGCGCGCCGCTATGCCAAGGACGAGCAGAGCGGCATGGCGGTGGTCGAGATCTCCACCCGGGTCGACGACAAGGAAGCGGTGCTGACCGTGGCCGACCGCGGCAATGGCGTGCCCGAAGGCCAGCTGTCGCTGCTGACGCGGCCGTTCTACCGGCTCGACAGCGCGCGCAGCGAGGCCAAGGGCGCGGGACTGGGAATGTCCATCGTCAACCGCATCATGCAGCGCAACGGCGGACGCCTGCTGCTGGCCAACCGCGCCGCGCCGGATTCGGGCCTGGTGGTCAGTGCCTGCTTCCGCCGCGCGTGAGGGTCGCCGGCGGCGCCGTGCTGCAAACGGCTTGAATCCCGGCGGATCGTCACCAACTTGCCATTTGCGTGCCTGCCTTGCATGGCATACTTGCCGCTCCGTTTCGCTGGCTCTCGCGGGAGGATGCAGGCGGTAATGAACCAGCCATGCCTATCGGGCTCTTTGAGAATATCAATTAGCCCCACGCGGGATGATCACGCATAATCACGTTTTGTCGCGGTGCACCGCAGCAAAGTGCCTGGCAAGATCCACGCCGGGACCGCAGCGGTGGCACTGTTCTTACTGCAACCGTATCTGGAGATAGTCTTATGAAGACCGTTGGTGAAAAGCTCGAAGCCTTCCACGTCGTCGGTGTCAAGCCGGGTTTCAACAATCACGAAGAGAACGGCCAGTCGGCTTTCGAAGACATCACCGAAAAGTCGTTCGAAGGCAAGTGGAAGGTCATCTACTTCTACCCGAAGGACTTCACTTTCGTGTGCCCGACCGAAATCGTCGCCTTCGCCAAGCTGAACGGCGACTTCGCTGACCGCGACGCGATCGTGCTCGGCGGCTCGACCGACAACGAATTCGTCAAGCTGGCATGGCGCCGTGAGCACAAGGACCTGAACAAGCTGGACCAGTGGCAATTCGCCGACGTGACCGGCTCGCTGGTCGACCAGCTGGGCGTGCGTGATCAGGCCGCCGGCGTGGCCCTGCGTGCGACCTTCATCGTCGACCCGGACAACGTGATCCAGCACGTTTCGGTGAACAACCTGAACGTCGGCCGCAACCCGGACGAAGTCCTGCGTATCCTGGACGGCCTGCAAACGGACGAGCTGTGCCCGTGCAACCGTGCCGTTGGTGGCGCAACGCTGTAATCTGCAGTTCTTCGCCAGACACTGTGGCGATCCGCGGAGGGCCTCGCTCTCCGCTCCGAAACCCGCTTGCGCGGGTTTTTTGGGCCCCGATCGATAGGAGAAATAAATGGAATTCCTCAGCACGATTAAGAACCTGATCCCCGATTACGCCAAGGACATCCGCCTGAACGTGGACGGCACCATCGCCCGTTCCTCGCTGGAAGGCAACGATGCGGTCGGCGTGGCGCTGGCGGCGGCATTCGCGGCGCAGAGCAAGGTGCTGGTGGATGCCATCCGCAATGCGGGCGTGCTGTCGCCCGAGGAAACCAACGGCGCGCTGACCGCCGCGGCGCTGATGGGCATGAACAACACCTGGTACCCGTACGTCGAGATGGCGGACGACACCGACCTGTCGACCCAGCCGGCCGGCCTGCGCATGAATGCCTACGCCACCCATGGCGGCGTCGACAAGCGCCGTTTCGAGATGTACGCGCTGGCCGCGTCGATCGTGGGCAAATGCCACTTCTGCGTGAAGTCGCACTACCAGTTGCTGAAGAACGAACAGGGCATGACCGCGCAGCAACTGCGCGACGTGGGCCGTATCGCCGCGGTGATCGTGGCCGCGGCCAACGTGATCGCCGCCCAGTAAGCGGACAGCGCGCCCCCGCGCCCTCCGAAGGGGCCGTCCCACGGCCCCTGTAGCACAGCAGCCGGCAGCTTCCCAGCGGGAAATGCCGGCTGTTCCCATCTTGCAACCGACCCCGCGCCGGGACTGCACTGGCGCGGCGATCGGCCTACAATCCAGGCAGGATATGCACTTTCAGCCTGCCATGACCCTGCCTTCGCCGACTTCTCCCCGTTTCCACTACCGCCTTGCCGCGGTGCATGACTGGGGCGACATTGCTGCAGTCACGCAGCAAGCCTATGGCCAGTATGAGCTGGAAATCATGGAAGACTGCCGGGCTTCGTTCCAGCGCGGCATGCAGGCAGTGCTGGCGACCAGCAATCCCGACATGGAATGGTGGGTGGCGGAAACCGACCACGGCATCATGGGCGCCGTGCTGTTCTGCCATCCCGGGGCAACGCTGCCCGCGCTCGACGGCAGCACCATCACGCTGACGCAGCCGGAGGCGCGGCTGCTGTCGGTCAGCCCGCAGGCGCGCGGCCTGGGGCTGGGGCGCACGCTGATGCAGATCTGCATCCAGCGCGCGCGCGATATCGGCTCGCCCACGCTGCTGGTAAGGACCATGCCTGAGATGGCCTCGGCCAACCGGCTGGTGCAGCAGATGGGCTTCACCAAGCGCACCGAGGCCGGTGCGCGCTCGGGCGCCATGGCGCGGCTGATCGACTACACGTACGCCATCCCGCCGGAAAATGCCCCGGCGGCGGACGCGCCACGCAGCTAGCAGCGTTCGCCAGCCCCGTCCACCGCGCCCACGGCACGGCGCTCAGTCCTGCGCGCCCGTCACCGAGGCGCGCCAGACCAGCACCGCGGCCTGCGCCACGATCCCTTCCTGCCGCCCTTCGAAGCCCAGCTTTTCGTTGGTCTTTGCCTTGACGTTGCAGCGCCCGGGCGCCAGCCCCAGGTCTTCCGCCAGGTTGGCCACCATCGCGCCGACATGCGGTGCCAGCCTGGGCGCCTGCGCAATCACGGTGGCATCGACATTGCCGATCTCGTAGCCCGCCGCGCGCACGCGGCGCGCGGCCTCGCGCAGCAGCACGCGGCTGTCGGCGCCGGCAAACTGCGCGTCGGTATCGGGGAAATGGCGGCCGATATCGCCCAGCGCAGCCGCGCCGAACAACGCGTCAGTCACAGCGTGCAGCAGCGCGTCGGCATCCGAATGGCCCAGCAGGCCGCGGTCGTGCGGAATCTCCACGCCGCCAAGGATCAGCTTGCGGCCCGGCACCAATGCGTGGACGTCATAGCCCTGGCCCACGCGGATATCGAAAGGCATCATTGCGGTTACGCTCCTTATGCTCCATTTGCTCCGGTCCCCAGCAGCACTTCGGCAAGCGCGAAGTCTTCCGGGTATGTCACCTTGAAATTGCGCAGCGAGCCGTTGACCAGCCGCGGATGCAGCCCCAGCCGCTCGATCGCGCTGGCTTCGTCGGTCACCACCGCGCCGGCCGCCATGGCATCCTGCAGCGCCTGGCGCAGCACGCCGAGGCGGAACATCTGCGGGGTCTGCGCCTGCCACAGCCCTTCGCGCGGCACGGTGCCGCCGATACGGGCATCGTCCTGCGCACGCTTGAGGGTGTCGGGCACCGGCACCGCCAGGATGCCGCCGATGGCCGCATCCGGATCATCGTCGCCGTCGCTTTCGACCGCGCGCACCAGCGCGTGGATCATCGCCGGGGTCAGGCCCGGGCGCGCGGCGTCGTGCACCAGCACCCAGTCGGTATCGGTGGCGCCGAGCTGGGCCAGGTGATGCAGTCCCGCCAGCACTGAAGCATGCCGTGTGTCGCCGCCGACAAAGGCGGTGTCGAAGCGCAGCCCGGCAAACGTAGCGGCGCCGAAGCGCGATTCCAGCGGCATGTCGTCGGGCGCCAGCACCAGCGCGGTGGCGTTGATCGCATCGCACGCCGAGAACGCCGCCAGCGCGTACCAGATCATCGGCCGGCCGGCCACGGTCTGGTACTGCTTGGGAACGGTGCCGCCGGCGCGGCTGCCGGTACCGGCACAGGGAATCAGGGCAAAGCGGCGAGCGGACACGGCTTGGGCAGGAAAGGGAATGGCGAAGTGAAACTGCAGTGGCTGGCGCCGGCGCCGTGGCGCCAGCGGGACAACCGGGTCGCATTCTATAATACGGCCCTTGCCCGTCGCCATGCGCATGCGTGCCTGGCGCCGTGGGCGGGTGCGGCCACGTGCCCGCAGCATTCTGTCCGACCCCCGCCCGCGATGCCGGCGGGGTGTCGTCGTTTTGAACGCCTCGTTGCCGACATGCCTGACGCTACGCCCTCCCTGCCCTTCGTCAACCTGCCGCTGGTCAAGCCCGGCCTGCGCCACACCGTCGCCGGCCTGCGTGGCTCCGCCGATGCCCTGGCCCTTGCCGCCTACGCGCGGCAGCACCGCGCGCGCGTGCCGATGCTGGCAGTGGTGTGCGCCAATGCCGTCGACGCCCAGCGCCTGGCCGAAGAAATCCCCTGGTTCGCCCCCGAGCTGCGCGTGCGCCTGCTGCCCGACTGGGAAACGCTGCCGTACGACAGCTTCTCGCCGCACCAGGACCTGGTCTCCGAACGCCTTGCCACGCTGCACGATATCCAGGGCGGCCAATGCGACGTGATGCTGGTGCCGGCCAGCACCGCGCTGTACCGGCTGGCCCCGCCCTCTTTCCTGGCGGCCTACACCTTCTTCTTCAAGCAGGGCGAGCGCCTGGACGAAGCTGCGCTGAAGGCGCAGTTCACGCTGGCCGGCTACGAGCACGTCAGCGCCGTGATGCGCCCGGGCGAATACAGCGTGCGCGGCGGCCTGATCGACCTGTACCCCATGGGCTCGGCCCTGCCGTACCGGATCGACCTGTTCGGCGACGAGATCGAGACCATCCGCGCCTTCGACCCGGACACGCAGCGCAGCCTGTACCCGGTCAAGGAAGTGCGCCTGTTGCCGGGCCGCGAGTTCCCGCTCGACGAAGCCGCGCGCACCGCGTTCCGCGGCCGCTGGCGCGAAGTGTTCGAGGGTGACCCGACCAAGTCGCCGATCTACAAGGACATCGGCAACGGCGTGCCGTCGGCGGGCATCGAGTACTACCTGCCGCTGTTTTTCGAAAACAGCGCGACGCTGTTCGACTATCTGCCGGCGGATACGCAGCTCGCCTTTGCAGGCAACATCGATGAAGCGATCCGCCGCTTCTGGGCCGACACCACGCAGCGCTACAACTTCATGCGGCACGACCGCGAGCGCCCGCTGCTGCCGCCGGCCGACCTGTTCCTGTCCGAGGAGCAGTTCTTCGTCGGCGCCAAGCCGATGGCGCGGCTGGTGCTGCAGGCCGAGCCCGGGGCGGACCAGACGCCGTTCTCGGCGATCCTGCCCGATGTCTCGGTCAACCGGCGCGCCGAAGATCCGCTGGTCAACCTGGAATCGCTGCTGCTCGACAAGCAGACCCGCGTGCTGATGTGCGCAGACTCCGCCGGCCGGCGCGAGACGCTGCTGCAGCTGTTTGCCGAAAGCGGCCTGCGCCCGCAGCCAGTGGACGACTTTGCCGCGTTCCTTGCCGGCGAATCGCACTTCTCGATCGCGGTGGCGCCCTTGCAAAGCGGCTTCGCGCTGCCACAAGGACCGTTTGCCTTCGTCACCGAGGCCGAGCTGTACGCCGGCACCGCGCGCCGCACCGGCCGCCGCAAGCAGGAGCAGGCCACCGCCGTCGACTCGATGGTGCGCGACCTGGCCGAACTGAAGATCGGCGATCCGGTGGTGCACAGCGAGCACGGCATCGGCCGCTACCATGGCCTGGTGTCGCTCGACATGGGCCAGGGCGAGGAGGAATTCCTGCACCTCGAATACGACAAGGCCAGCAAGCTGTATGTGCCGGTGCACCAGTTGCACGTGATCTCGCGCTACTCCGGCGCCGATCCGGACACCGCGCCCCTGCACCACCTGGGCTCGGGCCAGTGGGACAAGGCCAAGCGCCGCGCCGCGCAGCAGATCCGCGATACCGCCGCCGAACTGCTGAACCTGTATGCGCGCCGCGCCGCGCGCGAGGGCTTCGCCTTCCCGCTGTCGCCGAAGGACTACGAGACCTTTGCCGAGAGCTTCGGCTTCGAGGAAACGCCGGACCAGGCCGCCGCCATCGCCGCGGTGATCGCCGACATGACCTCGGGCAAGCCGATGGACCGGCTGGTCTGCGGCGATGTCGGCTTCGGCAAGACCGAAGTCGCGCTGCGCGCTGCCTTTGTCGCGGTGCTCGGCGGCAAGCAGGTGGCGATGCTCGCGCCGACCACCCTGCTGGCCGAGCAGCACTTCCAGACGCTGTCCGACCGCTTCGCCGAATGGCCGGTGCGCATCGTCGAGCTGTCGCGCTTCAAGACCAAGAAGGAGATCGACGCGGCCATCAAGCAGATCAACGAGGGCAGCGTCGACATCGTTATCGGCACGCACAAGATCCTGTCCGACCAGGTCAAATTCCAGCGCCTGGGACTGGTCATCATCGACGAGGAACACCGCTTCGGCGTGCGCCAGAAGGAAGCGCTGAAGACGCTGCGCGCCGAGGTCGACATCCTGACCCTGACCGCCACGCCGATCCCGCGCACGCTGGGCATGGCACTGGAAGGCCTGCGCGATTTTTCGGTGATCGCCACCGCGCCGCAGAAGCGGCTGGCAATCAAGACCTTCGTGCGGCGCGAGGAAGACGGCGTGATCCGCGAGGCCATCCTGCGCGAGCTCAAGCGCGGCGGGCAGGTCTACTTCCTGCACAACGAGGTCGAAACCATCGAGAACAAGCGCGCCAAGCTCGCCGAGCTCGTGCCCGAGGCACGCATCGCGGTGGCGCACGGCCAGATGCACGAGCGCGAGCTGGAGCGCGTGATGCGCGACTTTGTCTCGCGCCGCGACAACATCCTGCTGTGCACCACCATTATCGAGACCGGCATCGACGTGCCGACCGCCAACACCATCCTGATCCACCGCTCCGACAAGTTCGGGCTGGCGCAGCTGCACCAGCTGCGCGGCCGCGTGGGGCGTTCGCACCACCAGGCCTATGCCTACCTGCTGGTGCACGATGTCGACGGCCTGACCAAGCAGGCGCAGCGCCGGCTCGAAGCGATCCAGCAGATGGAGGAGCTCGGCTCGGGCTTCTACCTGGCCATGCACGACCTGGAAATCCGCGGCGCCGGCGAGGTGCTGGGCGACAAGCAGTCGGGCGAGATCCACGAGATCGGCTTCCAGCTCTACACCGACATGCTCAATCATGCTGTCAAGGCGCTGAAGGCCGGCAAGGAGCCCGACCTGATGGCGCCGCTGGCGGCGACCACCGAGATCAACCTCGGCACGCCGGCGCTGCTGCCCAACGACTACTGCGGCGATGTGCATGAACGCCTGTCGCTGTACAAGCGCCTGGCCAACTGCGAGACCGCCGAGCGTGTCGACGATATCCAGGAAGAGCTGATCGACCGCTTCGGCAGGCTGCCGGCGCAGGCTCAGGCGCTGGTGGAAACGCACCGGCTGCGCATCGCCGCGGCACCGCTGGGCGTGCGCAAGATCGACGCTGGCGAGGCCACCATCAGCGTGCAGTTCGTGCCCAATCCGCCGATCGATGCCATGCGCATCATCGACCTGGTGCAGAAGAACCGGCATATCAAGCTGGCCGGGCAGGACAAGCTGCGCATCGAGGCCAAGATGCCGGACGTGACGGTACGCGCGCAGACGATCAAGCATACGCTGCGGCAACTGGCGTAATGCTGCGGAGGTGCCATGCGCCGCTTGCATGGACTCGGCATTCGACCGGGTGTAGCATCGGACTCCTGACCGGTTAGTGATAGCGCCCCATGCCAGCCCAAGCCGCCGCCCCGACCCAGACCAAGACCGCCAATGACCATGCCGCGCGCGGCAGCGCGCTTGAATGGACCCAGAGGCTGGTCGCTTATGACACCACCAGCCGCCATTCCAACCTCGGCCTGATCGAGACCGTGCGCGACCACTTCCTGGCCAAGGGGTTGAAGCCGCATCTGAGCTACAACCCGCAGCAGGACAAGGCCAACCTGTTCGTCACGGTGCCGGCGGCCAACGGCGACACCAACGGCGGCATCGTGCTGTCCGGCCACACCGACGTGGTGCCGGTGGACGGCCAGGACTGGACCACCGATCCGTTCAAGCCGGTGATCCGCGACGGCAAGCTGTATGGCCGCGGCACCTGCGACATGAAGGGTTTCATCGGCACCAGCCTGTCGCTGCTGCCGGCCATCCTCGACGCGAAGCTGCGCGAGCCGGTGCACTACGCCCTCTCCTTCGATGAAGAGATCGGCTGCATGGGCGCGCCCTACCTGCTGGCCGAACTGCGCGACCGTGGCCTGACGCCCGGCGGCTGCATCGTCGGCGAGCCGACCAGCATGCGCGTGATCGTGGCGCACAAGGGCATCAACGCCTACCGCTGCTGCGTCCGGGGCCAGGCCGCGCACTCGTCCCTGACGCCGCGCGGCGTCAATGCGATCGAATATGCGGCGCGGCTGATCTGCTTCATCCGCGATATTGCCGATGAGTTCAAGGTCAATGGTCCTTACGACGAGGCCTTCGACGTGCCCTACACCACCGCGCAGACCGGCACCATCCAGGGCGGCATTGCGCTCAATACCATCCCCGCGCTGTGCGAGTTCGTGTTCGAGTTCCGCAATTTGCCTGGGGTGGATCCGGAAGCGATCTACGCGCGCATCCATGCCTACGCCAGCGACGTACTGCTGCCGAAGATGCGCGCCGAGCATGCCGATGCCGACCTGACGCTAAGCAAGATCGCCGCGGCGCCGTCGCTGGATGCCGCCGAGCAGGCCGCGATCACGCAGCTGGTGCGGGCGCTGACGGCGGACCGCGAGACCAACAAGGTCGCCTATGGCACCGAGGCCGGGCTGTTTCAGCGCGCGGGCATTCCGGCGGTGGTGTGCGGGCCCGGCGATATCCAGCAGGCGCACAAGCCGGATGAGTTTGTCACCCTGGAACAGCTGGCGGCGTGCGAGACGTTCTTGCATAAGGTCGTGGATAGCCTGCGCATGGCCTGACCGGCTTTGTCTGGCGTGACACCCAAGGGCCAGGATGTGACCAAGGCGCCCTCCAGTCCTCGCCGGAGTTCTATGTGGACAAGCCGGCGCTGATCAACGGCGTGCGCACGCTGTCCAACCTGACGGTGGCCTACATGCTGATGAAGCAGCGCTGAGCGCGCTGCAAATTGGCCCGGGCGGCTACAATAGCGGTTTTTCCGCATTGCCGCCCCGCTTCCCTGCCCTGAGGCGCGCGCCCGATCCTCGCTGTCATGCCCCTGATTCTCCAGAGCACTGCCCCGCTTTCCGCCGCCGACTTCGACACCGTCCGCACGCTCGCCCGCGCCTCCGAACTGGAGCCGCGCGGCGACACCGTGGCCGCTGCCGAAGACTGCGCGCCGCTGACGCCGGCGCTGCGCGATGCGCTGGACGATTTCTGCGGTCCGCGCGCGATCGACTGGGCCGTGGTCCCGGCCGGACGCAAGCTGTCGGACTTCCGGCTGGTGGCGATGGATATGGACTCGACGCTGATCACGATCGAGTGCATCGACGAGATCGCGGATTTCTGCGGCCTCAAGGCCGAGGTTTCCGCCATCACCGAAGCCGCGATGCGTGGCGAGATCACCGATTTCAATGAAAGCCTGCGGCGCCGCGTGGCGCTGCTCAAGGGCCTGGACGCCAGCGTGCTCGACCGCGTCTATGCGGAACGCCTGCGCCTGTCGCCGGGTGCCGAGCGCATGCTGCAGGCCGTGCAGGCGCTGGGCATCAAGACGCTGCTGGTGTCGGGCGGTTTCGTCCACTTCACCGACCAGCTCAAGCCGCGCCTGAAGCTGGACTTCACCCGCGCCAATACGCTGGAGATCGTCGACGGCAAGCTGACCGGAAACGTAGTCGGCGAGATCGTCAACGCCGACGTCAAGGCCCGTACCGTGCAGGAAGTCTGCGCGCTGATCGGCGCCACGCCGGACCAGGCCATCGTCATGGGCGACGGCTCCAACGACCTCAAGATGATGGCGGTCGCCGGCCTGTCGGTGGCGTTCCGCGCCAAGCCGGTGGTGCGCGCGCAGGCCAGCGTCGCGTTCAACCACGTCGGGCTGGACGGGCTGCTGGAACTGTTCCCGCACTGAAATCCTGCCTGCCGCCCGGCGGCGTTCGATCGGACGTTGCTGGCCGGAGTTCCGGGGGGTGACAGGCACACCAGATCTGGATGTTGACCTCCAACATTCCGCTTGCTCATTGAAATGCGAATCATTACTATTAATGTTTCCATTCTCTGACATTTCCCCTCATGCAAGCTCTGGCCGTTTTCCTGGGCTTGGCGGCGGCTGCCTGCCTGTACCTGGCCGCGCCTAACCAGGTCCTGCTACCACCGGAACGTGTCCCGCAGCCGCGCGTATCCGGCTGGCTGGGCCTGGTGCTCGTGCTCGCCAGCACCTGGCTGTGGAGCACGACCGATGGCTGGCCGGTGGCGATCGCCGCCAGCCTGGCTACGGTGCCGTGCGCGCTGTCGGCCTGGCCCTTCGTGGGCACCTATCTCCACCGCAGGCGCCTGGCGGCGCAGGGCCAGAGGGGGAAACGGGCATGAGCGCCACCACCGAGACCATGGGCACCAAGTGGCTGGCAGGCACCCTGCTTGGCCTGCCGCTCGCCGTGGCACTGTGCACGCTGTCTATCCTCCGGCTGCCCGGTGGCTGGGAAACTGGCCTCGTCGCCGCGGTCGTGGCTTGCCTGCCGGTATGGGTGGCCATCATCAGCTGCAGCCTGTTGTTCCGCACCAGCCGCTCGGCCTGGCTGTGGCTGGGCAGCGCCAACCTGCTCTGCTTCGGCGCGCTGTGGGCCCTGCGCCTGGCGGGCCTGGCCCCGGCCGCGCTGTCCGTCTCCTGAGAACGCCATCATGAAAACCGCAACCCTGCGCCAGTACCAGACGCTGCATACCTGGGTCGGCCTGATGGCCGGCTGGGCCCTGTTCATCGCCTTCTTTGCCGGCGCCGTGACCGTGTTCCACCACGAGCTGCATGTGTGGCAGTCTCCCACGCGCCTGAAAGGCGGTGCGCCGGCCGAGGCCAACGCCGACCCCGCAGCAGTCGACCGCTTCATGCACAAGCTGGTCGCGATCCACCCTGAGGCCGCCGCGAGCGCCTACGTGATCATGCCATCCGAAGGCGAGCCCAATATCGCCGCCTACTGGCAGGACAAGGCCGGCGAATGGCAGATGACCACCGACGCGCGCCTGGCCGGCGATGCCGCGATGCAGCGCGACACCTCGCGCGACCAGGTGATCGGGGAGCTCTCGGCGTTCCTGAACAGCCTGCACTATTCGCTTGGCATCCCCGTCGGCGGGATTTACTTCATGGGCGCGATCTCGGTGCTCTACGGGCTCGCCCTGGTGTCGGGCGTGCTGCTGCACCTGCCGCGCCTCAGGAAGGACCTGTTCGCGGTGCGCCCGGGACGCAACCTCAAGCGCTTCTGGATGGATGCGCACAACGTGCTGGGACTGTTCAGCCTGCCCTTCCACCTGGTCTTTGCCGTCACCGGCGCGCTGTTCTGCCTGTCCCTGGTGCTGATGATGGTGTTCAATACGCTGACCTTCGATGGCCGCCTGTTCGAAGCGGTGCCGCGTGCCACCACCGCGGTGCCGGAGGTGGCTGCCGCCGGCCGCGCGGCGCCGACGATGCCCACCGAGACCCTGGTGCGGATCGCGCAACAGCATGGCGGCGAACGCTTCACGCCGGAATCGTTCCGCTTCCAGCGCTTCGGCGACGCCAATGCCGTGGTCGAAGTGCGCGGCACCAGCGCCAGGGCGCTCGGCAATCTCGGCTCGGTCGGGATCCACGCCGCGCAGGGCGAACCCGACGCGGGCCAGCTGACCGCCAACCAGACCGCCGGTGCGCGCGACAGCAACCACGGGCTGTACAGCGCGCTGTATGCGCTGCACTTCGGCACCTTCGGCGCGCTGCCGCTGCGGCTGGTCTACCTGCTGGCGGGCCTGGCGGGCGCGTTCCTGTTCTATTCGGGTAACCTGCTGTGGATCGAGTCGCGGCGCAAGCTGCGCCAGGCCGAACAGCCGCGCGTGCACCGCTTGCTGGCGCAGGCGACCGTCGGCGTCTGCATCGGCTGCTGCATCGGCGTGGCGCTGTGCTTCCCGGCCGCGCTGCTGTGGCCCGAACGCGCGGTGAGCTACACCTACTTCACGGTGTTTGGCATTGCCTGTGCGTGGGCGCTCCTGCGCCCGCCGGTACGCGGTGCGATCGAACTGCTGTACGTGGCGGCGCTGGCCGCGCTGACCGTGCCGCTGTCCAACGCCATCCTGACCGGCGACCACCTGCTGCGCAGCATCCCCAGCGGGCACTGGATCATCGCCGGCTTCGATATTGGCGCCATCGCGCTGGCGGCGGGCTTCGTCGCCCTCGCCCGCGCCACCCAGCGGCGTGCGCGCAGCGGAGCGGCCGAGTCGGTCTGGGCGATGCCGCGTGCGGCCGCCTCGTCCACGGCCACGGCCGCCGCCGGCGCCAAGCCGATGCCCAGCGTCGACGCCCGCTGAGCCCCGACGGTTGAACGGGGGCTCGCCTACACTACATGAGCCCCCCAACCATCAAACCAGACCGCCATGGAACCGACCTTCCACCAGTTTTCCGAACTGTTCGCGCAACTCGGCCTGGCTTCAGATGAAGCCAGCATCCGCAGCTTCATCGGCCAGCACGCGCCGCTGCCAGACGATGTGGAACTGGCGGAGGCGCCGTTCTGGACGCCGGCGCAGTCAGCGCTGCTGCACGACGAACTTCTCGACGACGCCGACTGGGCCGAAGTGGTCGACCAGCTCAACCTGGCGCTGCGCAAGCCTGCCTGAAGCGGCGCGGCGCGCCTGCGCCCCGCCTCCGCTTTACATCCCTTACGCCGCGCCCAGCTTCGCCTCCATTGCCTGGCGCAGGTCGGCGATCAGGTCGCGCGTATCTTCCAGGCCGATATAGAGCCGCACCAGTTCGCCGGTATCCTGCCAGCCGGCCGGCGGCCAGGTGCCTGCCGGGCGCATGCCCTGCACGTGATAAGGCACGGCCAGGCTATGCGCGCCGCCCCACGACCAGCCGATCGCGAACAACTGCAGCGCCTCGACAAAGGCATCGACCTGCCGGCGCGAGTAGCGCGCGCGCAGGATGATGGCAAACAGGCCAGTGGCACCGGTGAAGTCGCGCCGCCAGTTGGCATGGCCCGGGCAGTCGGGCAGCGCGGGATGCAGCACGCGCGCCACCTCGGGCCGCTGGTGCAGCCATTCGGCGACTTCGCGCGCGCCGCGGTCGTGCGCCGCCAGCCGCACCGGCAGGCTCGGCAGCCCGCGCAGCACCAGGTGGCAGTCATCGGCAGACACGCCCCAGCCCATCAGCATGCGGGTGCGCCGCAGGCGGTCGTGCAGCGCATCGTCGCGCGTCATCACCGCGCCCATCAGCACATCGCTGCCGCCGGACTGGTACTTGGTCAGCGCCTGCACCGAGATGTCGATGCCCTTGTCGAACGGGCGGAAATAGACGCCGCCCGACCAGGTGTTGTCGATCGCCGTCAGCACGCCACGCGCCTGCGCGGCGGCGACGATGGCATCGGTGTCCGCCACCTCCATCGTCACCGAACCCGGCGACTCCATCCAGATCAGGCGCGTCTCGGGACGGATCATCGCGGCCATGCCGGCAACGTCCATCGGGTCGTAGTAGCGCACCGACACGCCGTAGTCGCGCGCCAGCCACTCGCCATGGTCGCGGTTGGGGCCGTAAACGTTATGCGGCACCAGCACGTCGTCGCCGCTCTTGAGCAGCGCGAAGTAGACCAGCGAAATCGCCGCCAGCCCCGAAGGCAGCAGCAAGGTATGGCGCGCGCCTTCGATCAGCGCCAGGTGCTGGCACAGCGCCTCGCTGGTCGGGGTGGCGTGCAGGCCGTAGCGCCAGTAAGTGGTGGTGCCGTCGCCCTGGGCACGAAGTTCGGCCAGGTTGCGAAAGACCACGGTCGAGCCACGGTGGGTGGCGGGCGAGAACGAGGCAAAGCCGGATGCGATGTCCAGCTCGGGCTGGACCGCGACGGTCTGCAGGTAATGGGGACGGGATGCGGGCTTGTCGGACGGCGAATCGGACACGGCGGATTCCTTGCTGGCTACTAGCGACTACTGGCCGGCGTTGCCGCGATGCCACGCAGGCATCACACTATCCAGCCAGGGATGAGACTCTGTGAGCCTTCGAGCTTACCAGCAAATGCCGGCCGCGCCACCGGGAACGATGGCGGACCGCTTGTCACGCGGAACATGCTGCCGGACTACCAGCCCGAAATCGACGACTTGGGCGGCGGCGGCGCGTAGGTGACGCCGCTGTTGGGTGTCATGTCGAACGGCGGGATAACCAGCACCCCCAGCGGGCGGATAAAGAACGGCAGCACGATGGCGGGATTGAAGGCATCGGTCCAGGTGCCGCGCACGGCGCCGCTGGCGTCGATGTTGCCCTCCCAGTTGCCCGTCACGCGCGTACCGTCGTCCGACTCTTCCATCAGGAAGGCACCGTTTTCCCATTCGCCGGCGAGCAGGCGCACACCTGCGCCGCGGCCGGCGTATTCGCCACGCACGCTATCGCGCTCGTCGGGCTTGGGGCCGAGCCGCAGCCGCACGGGCTGGTCGCCGACCTTGCCGACATAGACAGGAAGCTTTGCGTATTCCGGCCGCGGTGCCAGCGGCCTGGCAGTTGCGGTGGACAGTGCGCTGCCGCGCCGCGCCTCGCCATCACGGATGGCCTGGTTGATGCCCAGGCCCTCGCTGCCGCCCGAAACCGCCCCGACCGGGCCGGTCGACAACTCGGTCGCCGGTGCGGCCTGCGCCGTGCCCGCCAGGGCGAGCACGGCGGCCAGCGCCGAGAAAGACATTTTCAGCAGCACACGGCGCAAGGCCAACCTCAGATCCGCTCAAAGATGGCGGCAATGCCCTGCCCGCCGCCGATGCACATCGTCACCAGCGCGTAGCGGCCCTGCACGCGTTGCAGTTCGTACAGCGCCTTCACCGTGATCAGCGCGCCGGTGGCGCCGATCGGGTGGCCCAGCGAGATGCCCGAGCCGTTCGGGTTGACCTTGGCCGGATCCA
>Ga0102589_1000258_pt1 | contig 130868 bp, 122 predicted proteins | sample AraplaMF_Col_mLB_FD_76858 | JGI IMG/M metagenome (GOLD analysis project Ga0102589, IMG submission 76858) | Arabidopsis root microbial communities from the University of North Carolina, USA - plate scrape MF_Col_mLB | ecosystem: Host-associated > Plants > Roots > Endosphere | place: USA...
GCGACCTCCTGAGCGACGGCCTGCGCAGCTACAGCTACGACGCCGAAGGCCGCCTGGCCGCCGCCACCACCGGCGCCACCGACCTGAGCCCGACCACGCGCTACGCGCACAACGCGCTGGGCCAGCGCGTGTTCAAGACCGAGCCGCTGTACCCGCCCAGCCAGGGCGACGAAGCCGACCCGGGCTTCATGCAGAGCCTGATCGCGTTCTTCACGAAGCTGTGGAGTCCAACGACAACGCAAGCGGAACAGTTGGGCTATGCGTACGTCTACGACGAGCAGGGCAGCCTGATCGCGGAAGCCGGCAGCGGCGGCACGAACAGCGCGGGCCAGGCGCAGTACATCTACCTGCCCACGGCCAATGGGCCGATGCCGATTGCGGCGGTGATCAATGGCGCCACCTATGCGGTGCACAGCGATCACCTGAACACGCCCAGGAAGCTCACGAACGCCGATGGCCAGGCGGTCTGGCAGTGGGTCTACAGCGCGTTCGGGGAAGACAAGCCCACAACAGCAAAGAACCGCTTCACCAACCTCGAGACAACAACCAACCCGGGCACGACCAACCTCTCGGAAGTGAAGTTCAACCTGCGGTATCCGGGGCAATATGCGGATGAGGAGTCGGGGCTGTTCTACAACTACTTCCGCAGCTACGACGCGAGGACGGGGAGGTACAGCCAGGCGGATCCGATTGGGCTGGACGGCGGATGGAATCGGTTCGGATATGTGGATGCGAATCCGCTGGGCGATGTCGATCCGATGGGGCTTCAGTCGGTTATAGGGTGCGCGAATCCTGCGAATGCGGCCGCTTGTGCTGCCGCGGGGATCGGCATCGCTGGAGCAGGTGCCGCTGTCACGACTCCGCCTGCGCCTCCCGTCCAACCGGACCCGAGCCCAAGCCTTTGGGACAGGGTTATCGACTGGTGCATGGAGAGTCGCGGACGCGGAGAGCGTGGCGCCACAGGCGGTACTTCAGGAAGAGGAACGGACAGCCCCTATAAGCATTGCAGAGACCATCCAACCGATCCCAACAAGATCGTTTGCAAGGACCATCAAACAGGAAAAACTGTTGAAAAGAAAAAACCTGCTGATTGGCCGACACGTTGAAAGGAGCCCCATGGTGATTCATAAAAACCAATGCACAAATCTCTTTGACGAGGCTAACGAAGCATGGGATGCGGGCAAGAAAAAGCGCGCATTTCAACTCTTTTTAGCCGCAGCACGTAATGGTGAGGAAGATGCCTTCAATAGTGTTGGCTACTTCCTCGACCATGGGATTGGCGTAAAAAAAGATCCGGCAAGCGCATACGGTTGGTATCGACGTGCAGCGATGCGAGGCAATCTTGCTGGGTGCCTTAACCTGGGCGTGTGGTTTCGCGACGCCGGAAATCTGCGCCGCTCGAAGTTCTGGTTTGAAAAAGCATACGCGCAGGGCGATGGATCAGCAGCGTATGAGCTTGGAAAGATCTACTTGAGCCAGCGTTCGACTGCGAGTGCCGATCGAGCGTTGCAATATCTGACTGCTGCCGCAGTATCTAAATACATCAGCATAGATGAGCGCGAGGGGGCCAGAAATCTGCTGGCCAAAATAAAACAAAAGTAGAGCTTGCGAGTTTTGGGAGGAGTACATGAACGTAGTTTTTAGCGTCTTCATAGCCGGTGCTTGTGTGAGGTTGACACGCACCTTTGGGTGGCTGCCTAGGGCGGCAGCGATTCTTGTCATGTCGCTTTCTTGCATGTGGTCGCCCGTTGCTTCGGCTTATGTGCCTTACGTGACGGGATATCGCCTTGATATCGGGGCGTGGCACCCATTGTCGAAAACGCCAGAGCAGGCCTGCGAGGTCGGGGCAAAGGCCTGGGTAGGGGATCCTTCTCGCTACGTGTCATCGAATATCGATCGCGATGGGCGGTGTTCGATCCGCTACATCATGACCAATGGCATTGAGAACACGGCGACCTTTGTCATCTATGCGGTTCCCACTGGGCAGTGCCCTAGCGACAGCCTAGAGGTACAGGCAACCAGCGGCGGGACAGCATGCCAATGCAGGTCCGGCTTTCTGGAAAACGCTGGCGCTACGAGTTGCGAAGCTGCTGCCCCCGAGCCTGAGCCTGTGCCGCTATTTAGTCCATTGTGCAAGGCGCCGTCTGTAGCTGGTATATGGACGCCATTCCCCATCACGCCAGCATCCGCTGAAAAGTACCGATCTGAACTTGACTGGGCCGACTCCGGTCCTGCTCCCCTGTCTCTGACCCGCACCTACCGCAGCAACTGGGGAAATGACGCCTCCCGCCCCGACGGCGACCTCGGCCGCGCGTGGAACCACAACCACGCCATCCGCCTCAAGCTGACCCCAACCAACTCACCCACCGCAGCCGCCATCAGCGGCCCCGAAGGCTACCTGCGCACCTTCGTCAAGGCGGCAGGCACCTCGACCTGGAGCGCCACCAACGGCGCTGACACCCTAACCGAAACCGATGGTGACTGGCTCTACAAGCGTGCCGGTGACGATACCGTCATGGCCTTCACCGCCGACGGCAAGCTGCAAACCAAGACCGAGCGCAACGGCTTCATCACCACCTACGGCTATGACGGTGCTGGCCGCCTCGCCGCCGTCAGCAACCCCTTTGGGCGCACTCTGGTCTTGGCGTATGCCAACGACAAGTTGGCCACCGTCACTACACCTGATGGCCGCGTCATCGGCTACACCTACGACACCCAAGGTCGCCTGGTCACCGTGCTCTATCCGGACGGCAAGAGTCGAGACTTCCTCTACGAGAACACCTCTCAACTCCATGCCCTGACCGGCATCGTGGACGAAGCGAGCCAGCGCTGGGGAACCTTTGCCTACGACACTGCAGGGCGGGCCATCAGCAGCGAACTGGCCGGTGGGATCAACAAGTACCAGGTCAGCTATCCTGCCAGCAGCTCGGCTACTGTGGTCGATCCGCTCAACACCAGCCGAAGCTACGGCTACAGCATCACCAAGGGCAAGCTGGCCGTGACGGCTGGCAGCCTTCCCTCCGGCGAAGGCGAATCCGACGCTGCCAGCCGCCTGCAAGACACCAACGGCCTGATCACTTCGGAGACCGACTTCAACGGTATCGTCACCACAACCACGTGGGACGTGGCGCGCCGTCTGCCGACTACCGTGATCTATGCCTCAGGCACCCCGGACGCACGGACGGTCACGACGCAATGGCATGCGACCTTCGCCTTGCCCGTGTTGATCACCGAGGCCGGTCGCACCACCGCCTACACCTATGATGCTCTGGGCAATGCGCTGTCCAAGACTGTCACGGACACGGCCACGAACAAGGCCCAGCTCTGGCAGTGGACCTACAACGCTCAACGGCTTGTTGCCACGGCGATCGAGCCCAACGGTGCGGTCACCAGCTTTACCTACGACTCCCGAGGCAACGTCCTTACATCGACGAATGTGCTGGGCCACGTCACCAGCTACACCTACGACAACGCCAACCGCGTCGTGAGCTCGACAGCCCCCAACGGCCTCGCCACCACCTACACCTACGATGCCCGCGACCGTCTGCTGACTCAATCTGTCGGCGGCCAGACCACTGTCCTGACCTACAAGCCCTTCGGCACCGTCGAGACGATCACGCTGCCCACGGGCCTCGTCCTGACCTACACCTACGACGCAGCCCACCGCCTGACCGGCTGGAGCAACAACCGAGGCGAGAGCGGTAGCTACACCCTCGACGGCATGGGCAATCGCACCGCCGAGCAGATCAAGGACAGCGCCGGCAGCATCGCGTGGAGCACGGCGCGCACGATCAACAACATCAACCGGTTGTCTGCGAAGACCGAGGGTCCCAACCAGGTCAGCAGCTTCGGCTACGACGCCAACGGCGAACTCACCCGCACCACCAACGGCCTGAACCAGAGCACGAACTACGGCCTGGACAACCTGCGCCGCGTCAAAGCGGTGACCGATGCAGCGAGTTCCACCTCCACCCTGAAGTACAACGCCCTCGACGCCGTCACCGAAGCCAAGGACTTCAAGGGCGTGGCCACCACCTACGCCCGAGACGCGCAGGGCAATGCGACCACCGAGGCCAGTGCCGATGTGGGAGCAGCTAGCACCCAGTACGACCCCCTCGGCCTGCCGAGCCAGATCACCGATGCCCTCGGCCAGGCGACCACGATCACGCGCGACGCCTTGGGCCGCCCCACCAGCCTGGTCTTCGCCGACGGCAAGACCACCACGCTGCGCTACGACCTCACAGCGAACAGCAAGGGCTACCTGTCCGAGATCGTCGACCGCAGCGGCACCACCGAGTACACGCGGGATGCCTTCGGCCGCGTCACCCTCAAGAAGCAGACCCTGGCCAACGGCAGCGTCCAGCAGGTCAGCTACGCCTACAACCCCAACGGCACCCTGGCGAGCATCGGCTACCCCAACGGTGCCACCCTTGCGTACCTGTACGACAGCACTGGTCGCCTCTCGGGCCTGAACTGGAACGGCACCCCCCTCGTCACCAACCTCGCCTGGAACCCCCTGGGCCAACCCACCGCCTGGAGCTGGGCCTTCGCCTCTCCTGCCGTGGCCGCCAGCCGCAGCTACGACACCGCCGGGCGCCTGAGCGCCACCGAGTTCAGCAGCTACGTCTACGACGCCGCCGGCCGCATCACCAGCCTGACCCAGAACCTCTATCAGCCCGGCGACACCGACCCCACCCACGGCACCATCGCCAGCGGCAACATCACCTGGAGCGTCGGCTACAACACGGTCGGGCGCATCGTGAGCTTCAACGCCACCGGCAACACCGCCGGCTTCGGCTACGACGCCAACGGCAACCGAGCGAGCAGCACCCGGGTCCTCAACGGCCTGAGCACCAGCCGCAGCTACACGGTGGGATCGACCAGCAACCGCCTCACCGGCTTCACCCAGAGCCTCAACGGCGCGAGCAACACCAGCGTCAGCTACGGCTACAACGCCAACGGCGACCTGCTGAGCGACGGCCTGCGCAGCTACAGCTACGACGCCGAAGGCCGCCTGGCCGCCGCCACCACCGGCGCCACCGACGTGAGCCCGACCACGCGCTACGCGCACAACGCGCTGGGCCAGCGCGTCTTCAAGACCGAGCCGCTGTACCCGCCCAGCCAGGGCGACGAAGCCGACCCGGGCTTCATGCAGAGCCTGATCGCGTTCTTCACGAAGCTATGGAGTCCAACGACAACGCAAGCGGAACAGTTGGGCTATGCGTACGTCTACGACGAGCAGGGCAGCCTGATCGCGGAGGCGGGCAGCGGCGGCACGAACAGCGCGGGGCAGGCGCAGTACCTCTACCTGCCCACGGCCAATGGGCCGATGCCGGTTGCGGCGGTGATCGATGGCGCCACCTACGCGGTGCACAGCGATCACCTGAACACCCCCAGGAAGCTCACCAACGCCGATGGCCAGGCGGTCTGGCAATGGGGCTACAGCGCGTTCGGGGAAGACAAGCCCACCACAGCAAAGAACCGCTTCGCCAACCTGGAGACAACACCCAACCCGGGCACGACGAACCTCTCCGAGGTGAAGTTCAACCTGCGGTATCCGGGGCAGTATGCGGATGAGGAGTCGGGGCTGTTCTACAACTACTTCAGGAGCTACGACAGTAGGACGGGGCGGTACAGCCAGCCGGATCCGATTGGGCTGGGTGGCGGGGCGAACAGATTCACGTATGTTTCTAACAACCCGCTAGGCGGGGTGGATTCTCTGGGCTTGTTCGGGCCAGCTGAACATCGGTGGATTACCAATGAGGCTCTGGGCTCTGATGGTGATCGATTTCCAGGTCTTGACGACGATGTTGCGAAGGTTGACAGATTGCCCGAAAGTCAATCCCCAGAAAATTCATACTGGCATGCAATGCGAGATGGCACGACAAGGCAAACGGCCGATGAGGCCCGCAGGCTATTTGACAACTATGTTGACAAGAACATTCGTTCATGCACACAAAAAGGTCTGGCGAATGCGCTTCATGCTGTCCAAGATATGTTCCCTCGGGGACACATGGGATTCCAGCCATGGGACGGGGGTATGTTCGGTGGCGTGCCTGGTCCAGCCCATGTTATGGGAGACGTGCTTCCATCAAGGTCTACGTATGACAAGGCGATAAAGAAGTCGAGAGAGATCCTCGATAAGTACAAAATGAATTGCCCTTGCTAAGAGGTGACACATGTCCAAGACCCTGCGAACTATTTTCTTTTTTAGTTTTGCCGTGCTCGGTTATGTACAAGCAGCACATTCGAAAGATAGCTGTAGCCTCGCAGCACCCCCGCGCGATTCGGCTTTAAATATGAGTCATGGGGCCGTTGTCTTTATCTATCCGCGCTCTATCGAGAAAGGGTTCAGCGGATGTCAAAAAATGTGGGGGCCTACTGGAGAGACGCTGGTGAAACTGACGTTCAAGCAAGGAGAGCTAGTCCTTCTGGAAAGCTTCGAGCATGACCGAACTAACCCGGCCATCTCATGCCGGTACAGGAACGAAAAGTTAACGACCAAACTAGATGACTGTCCTGCGTATGAAGATAGTGTGGCCGGTATGAAAACCATGCCCGCGGAGGCGGAGCAGCGAATCATTCCGCCGATTCCTTCCGACAGAGATCCACGACGGAATTAATTCTAAAAAAAGAGGTCCGACTCCATCATCAAACGCTCGTGACTTCTCACGGTCATGGGCCGATGCCGATTGCTGCAGTGATCGATGGCACCACCTACGCCGTGCACAGCGATCATCTGAACACGCCGCGCAAGCTGATGAACGCCGATGGCCAAGCGGTCTGGCAGTGGAGCTACAGCGCGTTCGGGGAAGACAAGCCGACGCTGGCGAAGAACCGGTTTGCGAATCTGGAGACGACGCCGAACCCGGGCACGACCAGCATCTCCGAGGTGAAGTTCAACCTGAGGTATCCGGAGCAGTATGCGGATGAGGAATCGGGGCTGTTCTACAACGGGTACAGGTCCTACATCCCAACTGTTGGACGCTATTCCCAAGGCAACCCGATCAGTCTCGATGGTGGGTGGAATCGATTTGGCTATGTCGGTGCGAATCCGCTGAGCTATGTCGATCCGTTTGGGCTTGATCGCTGGGGCGATGGCCAGTGGGGCCCGAGCAGCAACCGCTCTGCGCCTAAGTTCGATCCCAGGTACAACGACAGCGAGGCTTGGCGGTGGAACAACAACTGCTATGCCTATGCGCTCAACAGACCCGGCATGAGATCGGGTGGTCCGCCGCGAGGGGTCGGTGGCACTGATCCTGGCGAGCCATCTGGTGCAGGCATCTCAGGTTTCGACCCCAACTGCGGCGATACGCTTGATGCAGTGCGTCGGGATGGAGGCGTCGCTCCGCGAGCAGATCAGTCCTGCCCCGCTGGGTACCACGGCGCGCAGCTCTTCATTCGACCGACCAGCATTTCTCAAGGTCTCGGTGACTACCATTGGTATCGTCAGGATGCAGATGGCACTTGGTCTGACAAGCAGGGAAGCTGGCGCGCAAAGTCACTTGGCGGTTCACCGGTTCCACCATCAACCTATCCAACACAATGTGGAGTTGCATGTTTGCCAAACTAGCAGTGATCTCGCTCGCGCTGATGTCCTTCTGCGCCGCAGCTCAGGACGCGCCCGTGCGTGTTGGCAGCCTGAAGGAGGCAGGCACTTGGATCGACAAGATCTATTCCTCGCATGTAGAGAGGCGCTACAGCGTCAAACTTCCAACTGGGCGGAATGCGGAGATCTATGCTCTCTATGCGCCGAGGGGGTCAGGTATAGGTCAACTTGACGGCTGGTTCTATTCCTGTGCCAGTGGCGGCTCCGTGTGTGACTTGATCGCGATGGCGAATCTAGGGACGTCGAGAGAAATCAAGGAAGACCCCATGGTCACGTATGAGCATCCCTATCTGGTCGTCAAATCTGGCAGCAATGTCTTGCTCAGAGTAAAGCGGTAGAAGGAAAAATCGGGGTCAGACTCTCGTTTCACCTCAGTCCCGCAGGGAATGCTGTTCCATGGAACAGTTCGGATGCTCACTGGCCAATCAACGAAGGAAATACATGAAGCTCGAACAGTTCATGCGCTCTATCTACCTGGGCGACCGCGCATGCAAGACCGTTGTGATGGACGGCCGGAATCGAGAGCTAAAGATTCAGATTGACTGCATTTCGCGCGTGCGTTCTGAGAAGTGGGACTACTACACAGAAGAGGATCTGGTGGACGGATTTCTGGTATTTGAAGATGTTGAGCGTGTGGTTTTCGAACCGTCGGGTTGGGTACCAAACGATTGGATTGAATGGATCTCCGTTGCTGAAGACGCCAGGCAGCCAGGAATGAATAATTTCGTCATCAAAGCCGGGTCTGTGGACAAGCAAGGCGCCGAAGTAGAGATTCAGCTTTCTATCCTCGCAGGGGGCGTTGTACTGGAGGATTCCAAGGGTGTGCGCATTCGAGAATAAATGTGGACGGCTCGGACGCGAGTTGTCCAGTCGCCATCCGAGTTGAATGCGGATCGATTTGCGGAAGCGTTCTACGGAAAATGTCCATGCGGTATGTCAAATTAGTTGCGGCTCTGTGGCTCGCATGCGGCCCTGTATGCGCGGCGTATGCGGCTGAGTTCTTCTATGCGAACGTCGCTCACCCGTCGTCGGGGCAAATCGTCATCGCGCCTCATTCGATAGGAGGGCATCAGACGGCGACCGCGAGCACATGTGCTGCGCATGAGCCAATGTGGTGCTACCACAGCAATGTGTTTTCGCTGGCGCTTCCCAAAGACGGCTTCAAGTCGAAGGTGTGGACGCACAGAGGTTTTCGATATGAGATCGAGAAACAGACGAAGGTGACGCTGTTGGGAGATGAACTTGAAGTTCTCGAAATCATTCAAAGTCACGGCGGCAAGAAGGTGACGCATTTTGTCTACTCATCAGAAAGGGGCCTCATATCGTTCCAAGCCGCTCGGTCCACAGCGCCATCCTTTCTTTCGGAGGGGCGTTGCGGCCTCGGCGCGCCAGACAGCTGCAAGGAGTAGATGCGGCGGACAGGAGTAGTTGTGGCTGCAAATAGCATCAGAGTGCTCAGATTGCTGACGGCCATGGTCGTTTCGCCTGCACTTCCAATTCTTTCGCTGGCGACTGTTTACTGGCTCAACACCGGGAGCAAGGCGTGGTTTCCGATCCTGCTCGTTTTCGGGTATCTTTTTTTCTTGGTACTAGGTGTTCCGATTGCCGCGATTCTCTTGAAGAAGAGAAGCCTGTCTCACTGTGTGATTGGCGGTGGCATCGCAGCAGCGGCCCCTCTGGTGTTGCTGGGCTTCCTCTCTCTCTTTTCTGCAGGGAGCGCGCTCACGAGCCAGACACTTGCAGTCGTTGGCGTGGTGTTTCTGGCGGGGTGTGTCGGTGGCGGAGTGTTCTGGATAATCGCCTTTGCCGGGTCTCAAGAGGCCATAGCTCCGTCATCATCGTGATCGGTTAGAACAGGTCCAACTCTCACACTGGGCCTTGTTCATCACCGTCCGCACAGTCGACGATCCGAGTAGATCCGTTAGGAACGGATGGCGTTCGAAGGCATTCATCGCGCACCGCCTTCGCTCAAGGCGACACGCAACAACTGCATCGTGGAGTCGGCTGTTTCGATCCGCCGCTGCAGTTCCTCATTGACCACCCGCACCAGCGCGCTGAGTTCGGTGCGGGTCGGATAAACCTCTTCCGTATCGTTCACGCCCTGTGGAACGATGAGTTTCTCAAGGCCCGCATACGCGCGCTGCACCTCTTGAAGACTGTCGATGTCATCGCATGCCTGCAGCGCAAGCGATTCAGCGCTGACGGTTTCAGAAGATTCGGGAACTGAGGGGGCGTGCGCAGACGCATGATCGAAGCTAGCCATGAATGGCCTCCAAGGGGTTCGGTTTGCTACAACCACCGCACCCAACGCCAATTGGAGGCGGCAGCTCGAACAGGTTGGCGTACCGGGAACCCGCTTGCGCGAACCGGCGAGCCTTGCGGCTCCCTGCTCGAGCCGCCAAAAAACTGGAGGCACGAGCGACAAAGCCGCAGAGTCTCTACGGAGAAATCTGCGGCTTGCGTCGCAGCGAGTTACTCGGAACGCCAATCCCGATCACGCCTTTTTTTGACGTGACGAGCGCAGTATAGCCATGCAGACATCTGCGATCGAGGGGAGCGGGATGCCCCTACAGCCTGCAGTCCCAGCCCAAATGCCGGATGGGGAACTTGTCCATTCAGCCTGTCGGCAAAGAGGACGATCAACAGAGGGGAGGGGTTGAGCAGGCAGCGCATGGGCAGGAACTTGTGCTTTGCCGGACTCTTGCCGAGAGTAGCCCTCACTCGGACATCAAGTCCGATAATGCGCCTCTCACACAGCACGAGTAGCCACCGCGCTCCGTGCACGTCCCACGCCCCGAAAAACTGTCGCTGATGCCCCATCTCACGCTCGAATACACGACCAATCTCGCAGGCTTTGATCCCAGGGTTGCCATGAATAGCCTGAACATCGCGCTGGTGGAAAGCAGTCAATTCGACGGCCCCGACATCAAGAGTCGCGCGGTAGCGTTGGATTGCTTCCAGATTGGCGTTGGAGAAGCTGACGGAGCTTTTGTCCATGTGACCCTGAGTTTGCTGAGCGGGCGAACCCCTCAGATCAAGAAAGACCTGTCGAGGCGGCTGCTCCAAGCACTTCAAAAGGTCGTAGGTTCCTCGCCATCGATTTCGACGCTGGAGACTCAGATAACAGTCGATGTGAATGACCTTGATCGGGACTGCTACGCCAAAGGGTCGCCACGCATCTGAGCGGCTGCATCGACGAGCTGTTCCTCCACAACTGAAAGCCGACGCGCGGATCGAATCAGTGAATCTGCGGTGCCTCACCCTTCGCCGTCAGGGTGGGACGGCTGGACGCATACGGTGCAGGAGCACCGCGGGAGTACCGTCGCTACGGGCGGGCGTCTAGCCGACGGCCAAACCGAAGCGTACGATCGCCGCAAGCGAGGGTCACCGCACCATGACTTCACAGGCATTGATCGACACCGCACAGGCGCTGGTCGCCGGCGACAAGGGCTTGCTCGCGATGGACGAGAGCAACGCCACCTGCAACAAGCGCTTCGCGGCGCTGGGCATTCCCCAGACCGCCGACGCGAGGCGCGACTGGCGCGAGTTGATCGTCACCGCGCCGGGCCTGGCCGACAGCATCAGCGGTGCGATCCTGTTCGACGAGACCCTCCGCCAGAAGACGAACGCGGGCCAGCCCTTCGCCAAGGCGCTGGAGGACGCAGGCATCATTCCCGGCATCAAGGTCGACACCGGCGCGAAGGCGCTGGCGGGCCATCCCGGGGAGACGGTCACCGAAGGCCTGGACGGCCTGCGCGAGCGCCTGGCCGAGTACGCCGGCATGGGGGCGCGCTTCGCCAAGTGGCGCGGGGTCATCACGCCGGGCGACGGCTTGCCGAGCCGTGCCTGCATCGAGGTCAACGCCCACGCGCTGGCCCGCTATGCGGCCCTGTGCCAGGAGGCCGGGCTCGTCCCCGTCGTCGAGCCCGAAGTGCTGATGGAGGGCGGCCATTCCCTTGCACGATGCGCAGAAATCACGGAAGAGACCCTGCACGCGGTCTTTGCCCAGCTGCATTCGCAGGGCGTGCTGCTGGAAGGCATGCTGCTGAAGCCGAACATGGTGCTGCCAGGGGAGGCCTGCCCGAAGCAGGAGTCGGTGGACGAGGTGGCCGATGCCACGGTGTCGTGCCTGTTGCGGACCGTGCCTGCTGCCGTGCCGGGCATCGCGTTCCTGTCGGGCGGGCAGTCGGCGCAACTCGCTTCCGCCCGGTTGAACGCCATGAACGCGAGGTTCAAGTCGCGGCTGCCCTGGGCGCTGGCGTTTTCATACTCCCGCGCCGTGCAGAAACCGGCGCTGGACGCCTGGAAAGGCGAGGCCGCCCATGTCGCATCCGCGCAGCAGGCGCTGGTGCACCGCGCCCGCTGCAACCAGGCCGCACGCCGGGGCGATTACGACGTGCAGACGGACGCGCCGAAGCCCGCCTGAGTTTCTTCGGGGCGCGCGGAGGATCGCTAGCTGGATTTCGCCGCGCGCACCAGCGACGGCGTGGCCTTGTAGCTCTCGGGGAACAGCTTCTTCAGGTCGTCGATCTTCGGCATGTCGTTGATCGCGATGTAGGGCTGGCTCGGATGGAGCGTCAGGTAGTCCTGGTGGTAGTCCTCGGCCGCATAGAAGGGCTTCGACATCTCGATGGTCGTCGCGAGCGGCTTGCCGAAGGTCTTGGCCTGGTTCAGCTGCGCGATGTATGCCCTGGCGACGCGGGCCTGCTCGGCGTTCTCCGCAAACACCGTCGAGCGGTACTGGGTGCCGGTGTCCGGCCCTTGCCGGTTCAGTTCGGTCGGGTCGTGCGCCACCGAGAAGTAGATCTGCAGCAGCTTGCCGTAGCTGATCTGCTGCGGGTCGTAGGTGATGCGCACCGCTTCGGCATGGCCGGTGCGGCCCGAGCCGACTTCGTCGTAGCGTGCCGTCTTGGCGTCGCCGCCGGCATAGCCCGACACCGCGTTGCTCACGCCCTTGACGCGCTGGAACACGCCCTGCACGCCCCAGAAGCAGCCGCCGGCGAACACGGCGGTTTCGGTTTTTGCGGCGGCCGGCGCCACCAGGTCGGCCGTGGGCGCCGGCACGCGCCGGGCCGTCTCGGCAAACGAGGGCACGGCATGCCAGACCAGGGCCGCGGCAGCCAGCGTGCCGGCGGTGAATGCGAGGGATCTCATGGGTTGTCCTTGAAGGGGAGGTGGGGTCGCCGACGCCGATGGAGCGACATTGCCGCGGATTCCACCGGTCGTCAATGTCGCGTTGCTTACTTCTTCATCTCGTCCTTGCCCATGGCGTCCTTGGACATGGCGTCTTTCTTCATGCCGTCCTTGGCCATGGAATCCTTCTTCATTCCGTCCTTGGACATCGAGTCCTTCTTCATACCGTCCTTCTTCATGCCGTCCTTCGACATCGAATCCTTGGCCATGCCGTCCTTCGCCATGTCGTCCGCGGCAAAGGCCGAAGCGCCGGCAAAGGCCATGCAGGTTGCGAACAGGGTTGCGGTGAGCTTGTTCATTTTGGAATCTTCCAGTTGAGGTTTCATGTTTCAAGAGAATGGCGCGGTTCCTGGGAACACGGCCTCGCGCTTTCATCGGCAGCCGAGTCGTCCGGAGAAGACTCAGCTCCCTCCGAACCAGTTGTAGCCCTGGTCTTCCCAGTAGCCACCGGGATAGGTGTTGGTGACGAACATCGCCTGGATGTGCTTCGGGTTCTTGTAGCCAAGCTTGGTCGGCATCCGCAGCTTCATCGGAAAGCCGTACTTCGGCGGCAGGGGCTTGCCGTCGTAGGTCAGCGTCAAGAGCGTCTGCGGATGCAGCGCGGTGGGCATGTCGATGCTGGTGTAGTAGTCGTCGGCGCACTTGAAGCCGACGTACTTCGCCGTGGTGTCCGCGCCGATGTGGCGCAAGAAGTCGGCAAAGCGCACGCCGCCCCATTTGCCGATGGCGCTCCAGCCTTCGACGCAGATGTGCCGCGTGACCTGGTCGTGCTGCGGCATGGCGCGCAGCTCGGCCAGCGTCCAGCTGCGCTTGTCGGCGACCATGCCGGTCACCTCGAGCTTGTAGCTGGCCTCGTCTACCTCGCGGACCTCGTCTTCGCCGTAGTAGGCGTTGAACGGAAAGGGCCGCGTGATCATCGATTCGGGGTACGTTTCCGCGAGCTGCGCCGGGTTGAAGATCAGGCCCTGCACCTTGTCGTTGAAGCGCGAGATCTTCGAGAGCGCGGCTTCGACATGGCTGTCGTCGCTGATGCTGCAGCCCGTGAGCAGCGAGAGGCCGCCGAGCGTCAGCGAGCGCTGCAGGAAGGCGCGGCGCGCGGGCTGGTCGAGCTTCTTCGCGATCAGCGTGCGGGCTTCGCGCGCCACGGCGTCGCCGTCGACGCCGGGCATGGTGGGGGCTTTGAAAATTCTCATGTCTGTTGCGTGCTGGTGCTTGGAGTTGACAAGGCGAGATTCCGTTTCAGGCCTTGGGCGCGCGGCCGCGAATCATGGTCAGGAGGGTGCGGGGCACCAGGGCCACCATCACCAGGTGCAGGGCGACGAAGGCAACGAGCGTCGCCATGCCGACGAAGTGGATGCGGCGCGCAAATTCGTAGCCGCCCATCAGGTCGCGCAGCACGGGGAACTGCACCGACTTCCAGAGCACCAGGCCCGACAGCACGATCACGATCAGGTCGAGCATCACGAACAGGTAGGCGAGCCGCTGCACGTTGTTGTAGCGGCGCGGGTCGGCATGCGAGAGCTTGCCCTTGAGCGCCGCCAGCGCGTCGTGCCAGATGCCGGCCGGCGTGACCGGGAAGAACTTGGCAGCGAGCCTGCCGCTGGCGATGTTGATCGCCAGGTACACCAGGCCGTTGAACACCAGCAGCCACATCGCCGCAAAGTGCCACTGCAGCGCGCCGCCGAGCCAGCCGCCGAGCGTGATGGCATTCGGAATGGTGACCGGGAAGAAGGGCGCCGCGTTGTAGATGCGCCAGCCGCTCGTCACCAGCACCAGCACGGCCAGGGCGTTGAGCCAGTGCGTGATGCGCATCCACAGCGGGTGGATGGGGCGGGCATCGGGTGCGGTGCTGGCGATGGCTGTGCGGTTCATGGGACGGATTGTTGGGCGCACCCCATGGCCGATTCATCACGCAAAGTTCAATTAATCGTGATAACTCCACAAGCCGTATGGCGGGACAATCCGGGCATGGACACCGCCAAACGCGTGCTGATCGTCGAGGACGACGCCCACATCGCCGAACTGCTGCGCATGCACCTGCGCGACGAGGGCTATGCGATCGAGCATGCCGCCGACGGCCACGCCGGCCTGCGCGAGCTGGAGCGCGGTAACTGGGACGCGCTGGTGCTCGACCTGATGCTGCCCGGCGTCGACGGCCTCGAGATCTGCCGCCGCGCCCGCGCCATGGCGCGTTACACGCCGATCATCATCATCAGCGCCCGGTCGAGCGAAGTGCACCGCATCCTCGGCCTGGAGCTGGGCGCCGACGACTACCTCGCCAAGCCTTTTTCGGTGCTGGAGCTGGTGGCGCGCGTCAAGGCGCTGATGCGGCGCACCGATGCGCTGGCACGCAATGCGCGCATGGAGTCGGGCAGCCTCACGCTCGGCAACCTCGACATCGAGCCGCTGGCGCGCGAGGTGCGCGTCGACGGCAGGCTCATCGAACTCACGCCGCGCGAGTTCGACCTGCTGTACTTTTTCGCGCGCCACCCGGGCAAGGTGTTCTCGCGGCTCGACCTGCTCAACCAGGTCTGGGGCTACCAGCACGACGGCTACGAGCACACGGTCAACACGCACATCAACCGGCTGCGCACCAAGGTCGAGGCCGACCCGGCCGAGCCGCGCCGCATCCTGACGGTCTGGGGCCGCGGCTACAAGCTCTCGCCCACGGGCGCCGGCGAGGAGGGCGGGGCATGATGTTTTGGGCTACGCTCTCGCGGCGCCTGTCGATGGTGTTCGCGGTGCTGCTGCTGGCCTGCTGCGGTGCCTCGGCCTGGCTGCAGATGCGTGCCAACGGTCGGCATGAGCAGGAGGTGGTCCAGCGCCTGTCGGGCGGGCTTGCGGCCCACATCGCGGAGAACGCGGAGCTCATCAAGCCCGGCGGCCTCGACCAGGACAAGGTGAAAGACCTGTTCGACAAGCTGATGGCGGTCAACCCCAGCGTGGAGGTCTACCTGCTGGGCCTCGACGGCCGCATCGAGGCGCAGGCCGCGCCGCCCGGGCACCTGAAGCGCGACAGGGTCGCGGTGGAGCCCATCCGCCAGCTGATCTCCGGCGCACCCTTGCCCATCGTGGGTGACGACCCGCGCAGCCCCGATGCCGCCAAGGTGTTCAGCGCCGCGCCGCTGCGCATGGGCGGGCGCGAGGTGGGCTACGTCTATGTGGTGCTGCAGGGCGAGGACCACGATGCGCTCGCCGCCAACGTCGCGGCCGACAACGTGCTGCGCACCACGCTCTGGTCGATGGGGCTGGTGGCCCTGCTCGGGCTGCTCGCGGGGCTGGCGGCCTTCCGGCTCATCACGCGGCCGCTGCGCGAGCTGACCGCGGCGGTCAAGCGCTTCGAGACCGAAGGCATCGCCGCGCTCGAAAACGAAACGCCCACGCTGGAGCGGCTCTCGCACGGCGGCGGCGACGAGATCGCCTTGCTGGGCCAGGCCTTCACGCAGATGACGCGCCGCATCGCCGAGCAATGGCGCGAGCTCACGCTGCAGGACCAGCAGCGCCGCGAGCTGTTCGCCAACATCTCGCACGACCTGCGCACGCCGCTGACCTCGCTGCACGGCTACCTCGAAACCCTGCTGCTCAAGGCCGGCACGCTCGACGAGGAAGAACGCCGGCGCTACCTCGAGATCGCGCTCGGCCAGAGCCGCAAGGTGGGCCGCCTGGCGCAGGAGCTGTTCGAACTCGCGCGGCTCGAATACGGCGTGGTCAAGCCTGAAAAAGAAAACTTCGCGCTCGCCGACCTCGTGCAGGACGTGTTCCAGAAATTCGAGTTGGCCGCCGAGGCGCGGCACCAGCAGCTCAAGCCCGACATCGCACCGGGCCTGCCGGTGGTGTCGGCCGACTTCGGGATGATCGAGCGCGTGCTGACCAACCTGCTCGACAACGCCATCCGCCACACGCCGGCCGGCGGCGAGATCGAGGTGCAGCTGCGGCCGGCCAACGCCGGCGTGGCGGTGCAGGTGAGCGACACCGGGCCCGGCATTCCGGGCGAGCTGCAGAAGGGTCTCTTCGAGCGGCCCGTGTTCATGAGCGGCGCGCGCAGCGACGGCTCCGGCAGCGGCGGGCTGGGCCTGGTGATCGTGCGGCGCATCCTGCAGCTGCATGGCAGCGACATCCGGCTGGTGCAGCAGCCCGACAAGGGCGCGGTGTTCCGCTTTCAGCTGGGCGGTGCGGCCGGCGCCTGAGACCCGGTGTTGCCGGCGGTTTGCCTGCGGGCGGCGGTCGATGCTACAAGCGCATCGCGACCCCACCCAGGAGACAAAAGACCATGCCCGCCTTCGAAACCGTCCTGATCGACAAGGACCCGCAGCACCCGCGCATCGCGCGCCTCGTGCTCAACCGCCCCGAGAAGCTCAACGCCATCGGCGACACCACGCCCTCGGAGATCCGCCGCGCGGTCGAATGGGCGGAAGCCGACGACGAGGTGCATGTGATCGTGGTCGAGGGCGCTGGCCGTGCCTTCTGCGCCGGCTACGACCTGGGCGACTACGCCGAGGGCCGCGGCCGGGAAGGCGAGGGCGACCACCCCTGCCGGCAGGAAAAGACACCGTGGGACCCGATGCTCGACTACGCCGCCATGAAGCGCAACACCGACGACTTCATGGCCCTGTGGCGCTGCCGCAAGCCCACCATCGCGAAGGTGCATGGCCATGCGGTGGCCGGCGGCAGCGACATCGCGCTGTGCTGCGACCTGCTGGCGATGGCCGACGACGCGCGCATCGGCTACATGCCCACGCGCGTGTGGGGCTGCCCGACGACTGCGATGTGGACCTACCGGCTGGGCGCGATGCGGGCCAAGCAGCTCATGTTCACGGGCGACACCATCGCCGGCACGCAGGCCGCCGAATGGGGGCTCGCCAATTTCTCGGTGCCGGCCGACCAGCTCGACGACGCCACGCTGAAGCTCGCGCAGCGCATCGCGGGCGTGCCGCGTTCGCACCTGATGATGCACAAGCTCGTGGTCAACCAGGTGTGGCATTCGATGGGGCTGGAACAGACGCAGATGTTCGCCACCGTGTTCGATGGCATCACGCGCCACAACCCCGAGGGGATGTGGTTCCGCCGGCAGGCCGAAGCCGAGGGTTTCAAGAGCGCCGTCGCATGGCGCGACAGCGGCCGAGACATTCCGGAGGGCGACGAGGCGAGGGCGCTCGTTGCCGAGCTGGAGGCCAGGCTCGCGGCGGCGCGGGCGGCGGTGCCGCCCGGCCGCTGAGTCGTCACGGCCTCCGGGCCGTTCCCATGCTCAGGGAGGGCAGACGGCCGAGTTGGCCAGGGCGAAGGGACGCGACGACGTGCTCGGCGCGGTGTCGTCCGTGCCGAGCGTGCTGCGCGAGAAGGTGCAGCCGTAGGTCGGTGCGGCCACGGTGGCGGCGGTGACCACGTCGTCGCCCGCAGGCTTCACGCCGTCGCGCTCCCACTTGATCATCGCGTCGAAGGCTTCCACCTGCTCCTGCACGGTGAAGTCGCAATGCGTGATCCCGCGGATCGCGCGCTGCACCAGCCAGGCGCCGTTGCCCTTGGCCGCCACGCGCTTCTGGTAGGTCTGCTCCATGCTGAAGGGCACGTACAGGTCGCCGAGCGTGTGCAGCGTGACCACCGGAATCCTGAATTCTCCATTGGCCTTGGGAATCCAGCGCAATCCGTCGGTGCGCAGGCGGTTGGCGTCGGCGGCCGCGGTGAGCTTGAGCACCGAGCCATTCAGCGCCGTCGAGCCCGGCACGTCGCCGTCGATGGTGTAGGTGAAGCGGTTGGTGTCGAGCGTGCTCCGGTTCAGGATGCCGTTGACCGTGCCGTCGCTGCCGAACACGCCCCACACCGCCGCGAACGAACCGCCTGCGGCCAGGCCGAGGCCGAACATCGGACGCTCGCCCCCGGTCAGGTTCTGCACCACCGAGGCGAACTTCGCGCCCGTGGCCGTGGGCACGGAAGGGAAGGTGGTGAACAGCGTGGCCGTGACCTGCGCGGAGATGTCCGACCAGTTCGGCGTCGGGTACTTCGGCAGTCCCGCCAGCGCCTGGGCCGCGACCTGCGCGCCGGCAAAGTAGTCGAACAGCTCCGTGTCGCCGACCACGCCGCACATCGGCACCGCGCCGTTGTACTTCACCTTGTGGTTGGCGGTGGCAAAGGCTTCGTCCTCGATGGCCGCCGCGGTGATGTGGCCGCCCATCGAATGGCCGGTGATGTAGATCTTCGACGGTGCCGCCAGCTCGCGGCCGTTGGCCCTGGCGATCTTGTTGAACTCCAGCGCCAGCGCATTGGTGTCCTCGACGCCGGCGCGCACGTCGTAGAAGTTCTTGCTGTAGCTCGAGGCGGCCCAGGCGTAGCCGTTCTGGACCAGGTAGCGGCGGATCGTCGGATTGTTCACCGACAGCACATTGCCGTCGCCCGCATAGCCGTGCGCATACATCACGAGCTTGCCGTTCCAGTTGGCCGGCACTTCGACGCGGTACTGCGCCCCGCCGAGCATGCCGGCCCAGCGGCTGGTGGTGGCGTTGTCGACCGTGTCGCCGGCGTCGGGCTTGAGTGCGGCGAAGGTGGTGGCCGTGGGGTCGGCGGGCGCGAAGGAATTGCGGCTGTCCTGCAGGCGCGTTTCTTCGGGCGGCGGTGGGGGCGGAGGGGGTGGCGGCGGCGCCGGTGGTGCGGGCGCGGGGGCCGGCGGCAGCGGCGTGAAGGAGAAACCGCTTCCACCGCCACCACCGCCGCAGGATGCGACGGCGAGGCTGGCGGCGAGGGCAAGAAGTGTCAGGCGCGCGGAATGCATGGAATGTCTCTCTCCGTTCTTATGGGTTGTTGGTCGAGAAGATGCCGGGCCCGGCGCTGCGCATCGGCCGCTCATGGTGAACGACCGTGCTATTTCGCTGGACCGGCGGCGCAGCGTAGGGGCGTTGCCGGGCGCGCCGGCCCGGGCTTTCCCGTACCTGCTATCTCCTGCGCGACACCCGCGCGGATGGGGGCGGCTGCTTCAGCCTTTGCGGCGCGTGACCACCACCGTGGCGTCCAGGCCCTCGTACGCCTCGGCGTCGCCATACCAGCTGCCCGAGATCGGCGCGGCCTGTGCCGGGTCGCGCGTGACGCCGACACGGATCAGCTGGCCACTGCCCATCAGGTTGTTGGTCGGGTCGAAGGCCAGCCAGCCGATGCCCGGCAGGTAGGCCTGCAGCCAGGCGTGCGTGGTGCCGGCGCCGGTCATCGATTCGCCGGGCGCCTGGGCCGCGCGGTCGAGCGCGGCGTCGTAGAGGTAGCCCGAGACGAAGCGGGTCGCGATGCCCAGCCGGCGTGCCGCTTCCATCATCAGCAGCGCGTAGTCGCGGCAGCTGCCGCTGCCGAGCGCGAGCGTCTGCAGCGGCGTCTGCGTGCCTTCTTCGTCGCGCGCCTTGTACTCGAGGCTCTGGCCGATGTGCGCGTTCATGCGCGCGAGCACCTCGCGCGTGCTGTTGGGCTTGTCGGTGTGCAGGAACTGGTGGGCCCAGCGGATCAGCGTGCCGTTGGCATCGTCGTCGTGGTGCGGGCGCAGGTAGTGCTCGAGGTCGAGGCGCTCCTGCACCGAGTAGGCGAAGGGCAGGAACTCGGCGGCCGGGTCGAGCGCGAGCTGGTCTTGCTGTGCGGGCACATGCTCGATGGTGAAGGAGCACACGATGCGCAGCTCGGTGGCCTCGCCCATGGGCTGCACCAGCGCGACCGAGTTCGAGTGCGGGTCCTGGATCAGCCGCGTGAAGGCCTGCGGGCTCACCTGCAGGTCGGTGGCGAGCACGCGCAGGTCGTGGCTGTCGCGGGGCCGGAACATCACGCGGTGCAAGCCGAAGGTGACCGGCTTGTTGTAGCGGTAGATGGTGGTGTGCGTGATGTCGTACTGGATGGCCATGCGGTGCATTCTCACGCGTTCGCAAGGCAAGTGGTGGCCTGGCAGGGGCGCCATGCCGCAGAATCGGCGCCCGCTCGACCTTTCGAGCCGTTATCAAGGAGATTCCGGCCACCATGTACTCCGCCACCTTCATCTTCGCCAAGAAGCAGTTCGACGACGAGTTCCATCGCCTCGACCAGACCATCGCCACGGCTGCGAAGTCGCTGCCCGGCTACCTGGGCGAGGAGACCTGGGAGAACACCGGCAACGGGCTGGTGTCGAACGTCTACTACTGGGACTCGCTCGACAGCCTGCAGGCACTGATCCGGCATCCGGTGCACCAGCAGGCCAAGGCGGCGCAGGCGAATTGGCTCGACGGCTACAAGGTCGTGATCTCCGAGGTGTTGCGCACCTATGGGGACAGCCGGATCGACCACATGCTGGCGCCGTCGCCGGCGGTCGCGGCCTGAGCGACCCGCTCAGAGCCGTTGCGTACCGAGCGCCATGGCCAGCGTTGCGGGCAGAGGCAGCGGCTCGCCATGCCACTGCGCGGCCAGCAGTTCGGCGCACAGGGCCGCGAAGCTGAGGCCGCGCGAGCCCAGTGCGGTGCAGGCCCAGAGGCCCGCCGCATCATCGACGTCGAGCGGGCCGACCAATGGGCGGCGGTCCCCCGAGGCGCAGCGCACGCCGACCCAGGTGTGGACTTCGCCGCGCTCGAAGGCCGGGGCCAATGACGCGGCAGCGTCGGGGTGCAGCCGGGCGAGGCGTTCGCGGTTCGCGTCGCTGTCGGCGGCCGTCGCAGCGAGGTCCGTGCTGTCGCGGTCGAAGGTGGCGCCGGCCAGCCAGAGCAGGGCGCCTTCGGCATCATCGGGCACATGCGCGATCAGATGGCCATCGCCGTTGAGTGGTGTGGCCGGGAGTTCGAGGTCGCTCGCCATGTGGCCCCAGGCGACCTGGCCGCGCACCGGCTGCAGCGGAAGCCCGGGCGCAAAGCGGCCCGACTCGAAGCCTGCCGCGACGACCACGCGCTCTGCGGCGCTCAGCAGATGGCCCGCCGCGTCGAACAGCTGCCAGCCATCGGCGCCCCGCGCCAGCCGGGCCACCGCGGCGTTGCCGCGGAACTCGACGCCCGGCTCGCGCAGCCAGGCCCCGATCAACCGGGAGGGACGCACCCAGCCGGCGCGTGCGTGCCAGAGCGCCGGCGCCCCGGCCGGCAAGCCGGCCTTCGCCAGTTGCGCCGCGTTCGCGGGCCACGACTCGTTGGGGCCGGTGCCGCTCCATCCGATGGGCACGCGCGTGTCGCCCTCGGGCCGGCGCTCGAGCACGCCGCTGGCGCGCCAGTCGCGGCCTGCTTCCAACAGGCGTTCCAGTTCGAGCCAGGTGGCGCGAATGCCCGCGCGCGTGAGCCGCGAGAGCAGGGCGTCGTCGGGCGAGACATGCGGCGCGAGCACGCCGACGGGCAGGCCGGAGGCGCCCGAAGCCGGGCGCTCGGCCGCATCGAGCACCGTGACCTGCCAGCCGCGCCGCGCGAGGCTGGCGGCAACGGCGGCGCCCGCCAGGCCGGCACCGATCACGGCGCAGCGGCCCGGCGCCTCGATCCGCTCGGGCGCCGGCCCGCGCCGCCGCACCGTCCAGGCCGGCGCGAACACGCCGCGCAGGCAGTCGCGCTTGGGCGGCAGGCCCTGGCGCCTCTCGAGCTGGAAACCGTTCTGCGAGAGCGCATCGCGCACCGCCCGCGCGAACGTCCAGGTGGCGAGGCCGGTGCCCTGGCGGGCGAAGCGCGAGACCGCCTTCAGCGTGTCGGGCGACCACATGGCCGGGTTCTGCTGCGGGCTGAAGCCGTCGAGAAAGAGGCTGTCGGCCTCGAAGCGCTGCGCGCGCAGCATCGGCTGTACGTCGCCGATGCACAGCGTGAGCAGCACGCGGCCCCCGTCGAAGGCCAGCCGGTGAAAGCCCGGCAGCAGCCCGTGCCACTGGGCAACCAGTTCTTCGGCCAGCGGCCTCAGTTCGGGATAGGCCCCGGCGGCGCGCAGCAGGTCTTCAGCCCCGACCGGGTGCGCCTCGACCGAGACGAAGTGCAGCATCCGCGGCCGCTGGGCGTCCGCGCGCCACGCCTGCCAGGTTGTCAGGAAATTGAGGCCCAGGCCGAAGCCGGTTTCGAGAATCAGCCATTGCGGCCGTCCAGCCCAGGCTTCCGGCAGGCCGCAACCGCCCAGGAACACATGGCGCGACTGCGCCAGTGCGCCGGTTTCGGTGTGATAGATGTCGTCGAAGCGTTCGCTGCGCGGCACGCCGTCGGCGCGCCAGGCGACGGGCTCGGCGGCCAAGATGGGCTCAGTTCGACGGTGGCACGTAGCCCTGCGCCACGTCGGCGCCTTCGCCGAAGAAGTGCTTTTCCATCTGCCGCGCCAGGTACTGGCGGGCGCGCAGATCGGCCAGGTTCAGCCGGTTTTCATTGACCAGCATGGTCTGTTGCTTGAGCCAGGCGGCCCAGGCTTCCTTGCTGACGTTTTCCCACAGGCGCTTGCCTAGGTCGCCGGGATAGGGCGGAAAGTCGAGCCCTTCGGCCTCTTTGCCGAGCTTGATGCACTGAACCATGCGTGCCATTTTTTTGCCTCTTGGGGGGAAAGCGTGTTGCTTAGTTGATTTGGCTATTTAGAACTGAAAACTTGGTCGTTCCAGTTTCTATATGTCGTATTGAGAATACGCAGCTTCATTGATATGCCTTTTTAGAGCAAGACACCATGAGCCTTCGCCGCGACTTTATCAAGCTTTCCCTGGGTGCCGGCGTGGCCGGTGCCATGGCCCTGTCGGCATTGCCGACGTTTGCACAAGGCGGCAAGGGGCCGGTGACGCTGCTGAACGTGTCGTACGACCCGACGCGCGAGCTCTACGTGGACTACAACCAGGCCTTCGCCAAGTACTGGAAGGGCAAGACCGGCCAGGACGTGACGGTCAAGCAATCGCATGGCGGCTCGGGCAAGCAGGCCCGCTCGATCATCGACGGCATCGACGCCGACGTGGCCACGCTGGCGCTCGGCGGCGACATCGATGCCATCGTCAAGCACGGCGGCCTCGTCAAGGCCGACTGGCAGAAGCGCCTGCCGCACAACTCCGCCCCCTACACCTCGACCATCGTGTTCCTGGTGAAGAAGGGCAATCCCAAGGGCCTGAAGGACTGGGACGACCTGGTCAAGCCCGGCGTGCAGGTGATCACGCCCAACCCCAAGACCTCGGGCGGCGCCCGCTGGAACTACCTGGCCGCCTGGGAATTCGCCAAGCGCAAGTACGGCGGGGATGCCAAGGCCAAGGAGTACATCGGCAACCTGTTCAAGAACGTGCCCGTGCTCGACACCGGCGCGCGCGGCGCGACCATCACCTTCGTGCAGCGCGGCGTGGGCGACGTGCTGCTGGCCTGGGAAAACGAAGCCTTCCTGGCGCTGAAGGAATTCGGTCCCGACAAGTTCGAGATCGTCGTGCCTTCGATCTCCATCCTGGCCGAGCCCAGCGTGGCGGTGGTCGACAAGGTCGTCGACAAGAAGGGCACGCGCGCCGTGGCCGAGGAATACCTCCAGTACCTGTACTCGGACGAAGGCCAGGACATTGCCGGGCGCAACTTCTACCGCCCGACCTCGGACAAGGCGAAGGCCAAGTACGACAAGCAGTTCCCCAAGCTGACGCTGGTGAGCATCGACCAGGCCTTCGGCGGCTGGGCGAAAGCGGACAAGGAGCACTTCGCCGACGGCGGCTCTTTCGACCAAATTTACGCTCCCAAGCAGAAGTAAACCCACTGCTTCCGGATCGATCGCTGGTGGTGCTCGTCAGAGGGCGCCAGGGATCGATTCGCCCCGAATTCCCGAAGACCAACGAAAGCTTCTCGTGTCCGTTCTCCTGATTGCCGGCAGCCCCTCGGCCCCGTCCCGTTCCACCGCCTTGCTCGAGGCCGTGGGCGAGCGGCTGGCCAAGCGCCATGCGCGGATCGAGCGGCTCGCCATTCGCGACCTGCCGGCGCAGGCGCTGCTGCTGGCCGAGTGGAACCATCCCGCCATCGAACGCGCCATCGCCCAGGTGGCGGCGGCCCGTGTCGTCGTGGTGGCCACGCCGGTCTACAAGGCGGCCTACAGCGGCGTGCTGAAGGTCTTTCTCGACCTGCTCGCGCAGAACGCGCTCAAGGGCAAGACGGTGCTGCCGCTGGCCACGGGCGGCAGCCCGCACCACATGCTCGCGCTCGACTATGCCCTGCGGCCCGTGCTGCAGGCGCTGTCGGCGCGCCACATCCTGCCGGGCGTCTACGCCAGCGATTCGCAGATCGCGCTGACGCCCGAGAACGCCTACCAGGTGCACAACGACCTGGCCGAGCGACTCAACGAGGCCGTCGAGGTGCTTGCCACCGAGGGCCTGAAGCTGCCAGCGACACACGGCTTCGAGCCGGTGCCTTTCTCCCGCGTGCGATGTAGCGTCTGACGACCGGGCTCCTTGCCGAGCCCGGGTTCGACCAGACCCATCCCCGTTCCCGCCTTTGAACCCGCCTGTGCGCGGCAAGGGAACAGCTTTGCCTGAAGTTTTTGCACCAAGGAATCGACGCATGAACCCCGTTGCCACCGAAGACTCCGCGCTCGACACGCCGCCGCGTTCCCTCTGGCACGCGCTGGGCGATCTCGTGGTCAGCGCCATCGTGGTCAGTGCCATCGCGCTGATCGTGAGCTTCATTTCCGCCGCGTGACCGCGTGGCGCCTCAACCCCCGAACACTGCCATGACCCCGATCTCCACCTCCCGCCGCCGCCTGGTCCAGGGCGCCGCCGCAGCCATCGCGCTGCCGTCCTCGTTCGCTGTGCTGGCCCAGGCGCCCGCGCGCCAGTTCCGCATCGGCAACCAGAAGGGCACGCTCAACATCCTGAAGGGCCGCGGCACGCTCGAGAAGCGGCTCGCGCCGCTCGGCGTGACGGTCAAGTGGACTGAATTCACCGCGGGGCCGGTGCAGCTCGAAGCGCTCAATGTCGGCTCGATCGACTTCGGCGATGTCGGCGAAGCGCCGCCCATCTTCGCGCAGGCCGCCGGCGCGCCGCTGGCCTATGTGGCCGCGACGGTGCAGCGCCCCCAGTCCGAGGCCGTGCTCGTGCCGAAGGGTTCCGCCATCACGGCCGTGGCCGAGCTGAAGGGCAAGAAGATCGCGCTCAACAAGGGCTCGAACGTCCACTACTTCATCGTCAAGCTGTTCGAGAAGCACGGCCTGTCGTACGGCGACCTGAACCTGGTCTACCTGCCGCCGGCTGATGCGCGCGCCGCGTTCGAGAAGGGCTCTGTCGATGCCTGGGTGATCTGGGACCCGTTCCTCGCGGCGGCCGAGAAATCGCTCGAGGCGCGCATCCTGGCGGACGCCACGGGCGTGGTGGGCAATCGCGCCTACTACTTCTCGTCGCTCGACTACGTGGCGAAGAACGCCGACGTGCTCGCCATCGCCGTCGAGGAAATCAACAGGATCGATGCCTGGGGCGTGGCGAACAAGAGCGACTTCGCCGCCGAGCTGGCCGCCCTGTGGGGCCTGCCGAAGCCCGTGGCCGACATCACCGTGGGCCGCGCGGCCTACGGCACGGGGCCGATCACCAAGGCCATCCTGGCCGAGCAGCAGAAGATTGCCGACACCTTCTTCGCGCTGAAGCTGATCCCCCGGAAGATCAACGTGCTCGAAGCCGCCGGCGCGGGAGTCGCGTGATGCAGATCTTCTGGTTCCTCCCCACGCACGGCGACAGCCGCTACTTGGGCACCAGCGAAGGTGCGCGCCCCATCGACCTGGCCTACCTGCAGCAGATCGCAGGCGCCGCCGACAACCTCGGCTACGAAGGCGTGCTGATTCCCACCGGCCGCTCCTGCGAAGACCCGTGGGTGATCGCCTCCAGCCTGATCGGCGCGACGAAGAAGCTCAAGTTCCTGGTCGCGGTACGTTCCGGCCTGCACCAGCCCAGCCTGGCCGCGCGCATGGCCGCGACCTTCGACCGGCTCTCGGGCGGGCGCCTGCTCGTGAACCTCGTGACGGGCGGCGACCAGGCCGAGCTCGAAGGCGACGGCGTCTACCTCGACCATGCGGCGCGCTACGAGCAGTCGGCCGAGTTCATCCGCATCTGGCGCGAGATCCTCGCGCGCAGCCATGACGGGCAGGCTTTCGACTACGAGGGCAGGCACCTGAGCGTGAAGGGCGCCAAGCTGCTGTACCCGCCGGTGCAGAAGCCGTATCCACCCGTGTGGTTCGGCGGCTCGTCGGCTGCCGCGCACGACCTCGCCGCGGAGCAGGTCGATGCATACCTCACCTGGGGCGAACCGCCCGCGGAAGTCGCGAAGAAGATCGCCGATGTGCGCGCCCGCGCCGAGCGCCAGGGCCGCAAGGTCGAATTCGGCATCCGCCTGCATGTGATCGTGCGCGAGACCGAAGACGCTGCGTGGAAGGCCGCCGAGGAACTCATCAGCCGCGTGGACGACGAGACCGTCATCCGCGCCCAGGCCGCCTTTGCACGCATGGACTCCGAAGGCCAGCGCCGCATGGCCGCGCTGCATGCGGGCGGTGCGAAGCGCTCGCGCGCCGAGCTCGAGATCGCGCCGAACCTCTGGGCCGGTGTGGGCCTGGTGCGCGGCGGCGCGGGCACGGCGCTGGTGGGCGATGCGAAGACCGTCGCGGCGCGCATCGAGGAATACGCGGCGCTCGGCCTCGACAAATTCATTCTCTCGGGCTACCCGCACCTCGAAGAGGCCTACCGCTTCGCCGAGCTGGTGTTCCCGCTGCTGTCGCGCAAGGCGCAGGCACGGCTGGCCGGCGGTTCGCTGAGCGGGCCCTTCGGCGAGGTCGTCGCCAATCTCGATGCGCCGTCGCGGCTCGTCTCCCAAAGCTAAGGATTCCCATGACGGAACAAGTGCAGGAACTGCCGGCGGTCGTGCCCTCCAACGGCGCTGGCAGCGCCCTCAAGGCCTTCGGCCTCAACGTCGCGAAGCGGCTCGTCCCCTGGCTCGTGCCGGTGGGCCTGATCGTCTTCTGGCAGATCGCGTCGTCGCTCGGCTGGCTCTCCACGCGCGTGCTGCCGGCACCGGTCGACGTGGTCAAGGCCGCATGGTCGCTGGCGGTGTCCGGCGAACTCTGGACGCACGTGAAGGTCAGCGCAGGCCGCGCGCTCGCGGGCCTCGCCATCGGCGGCGGTGCAGGGCTGGTGCTGGGCCTCTTGACCGGCTCGGTGAAGTTCTTCGAGACGCTGCTCGACTCGACCATCCAGATGGTGCGCAACATTCCCGCGCTGGCGCTGATCCCGCTCGTGATCCTCTGGTTCGGCATCGACGAATCGGCCAAGCTGTTCCTGATCTCGGTGTCGGTGTTCTTTCCGATCTACCTCAACACCTTCCACGGCATCCGCAACGTCGATCCGCAGCTGATCGAGATGGGCCGCACCTATGGCCTCTCGCGTTGGCAGCTGTACCGCGAGGTGATCCTGCCGGGCGCGCTGTCGTCGATCCTCGTGGGCCTGCGCTTCTCGCTCGGCCTCATGTGGGTGATCCTGATCGTGGCCGAGACCATCTCGGCGCAGGCCGGCATCGGCTACCTCACGATGAACGCCCGCGAGTTCCTGCAGACCGACATCGTGCTCGTGGGCATCCTGCTCTACGCGCTGCTCGGCAAGCTGGCCGACCTGTTCGCGCGCGGCCTGGAGCAATGGTGGCTGCGCTGGCACCCGGGCTATCAGAAGAAGTCGAAGTGAGGGCAGGGCACATGAACAACGCCATCTCCCGACGCGCGGCCATCGCCACGCTGGGCGTTCTGGGCGCCGGTACCGTGCTGGCGCAGGGGGCCGCTGCGCGACCCGTCGCTGTACGGCTCGGCTACCAGAAGTCGTCGACGCTGATTGCGCTGCTGAAGGTGCAGGGCACGCTCGAAAAGCAGCTCGCGCCGCTCAACGTCGCGCTGAGCTGGCATGAGTTCACGAGCGGCCTGCCGTTGCTCGAGGCGCTGAACCTCGACAACCTCGACATCAGCGCCGACGTGGCCGACACGGTGCCTGTGTTCGCGCAGGCCGCCGGCGCCGACCTGACCTTCATCGCGCAGGAAGCACCATCGCCCGCCGCGCAGGCCATCGTGGTGCGCGAAGACTCGCCGATCAAGACAGTGGCCGATCTGAAAGGCAAGAAGGTCGGCTTTGCGAAAGCAGCCGGCGCGCACTACCTGTTGATTGCCGCGCTCGACAAGGCCGGCCTGTCGTTCAAGGACATCGCGCCCGCCTACCTCACGCCGGCCGACGGCCGCGCTGCCTTCGAGAAGGGGGCCATCGATGCCTGGGTGGTGTGGGACCCGTTCCTCGCCGCGGCACAGCGCCAATCGAAGGTGCGCGTGCTGGCCGACGGCGCGGGCATCGCCTCGTACCAGCGCTACTACCTCGCGAGCACCAAGTTCGCGAAGGCGCGGCCCGACGTGCTGCGCGTGGTCTATGCCGAACTCGAGAAGACGGGCAGGTGGGTCAAGCAGAACCCGAAGGAGGCCGCTGCGTTGCTGTCGCCCGTGTGGGGCCTCGACGCCGCCACCATCGAACAGGCCAATGGCCGCCGCAGCTACGCGGTGCGTCCGGTCGTGCCCGAAGGCCTCGCCGAGCAGCAGCGCATCGCCGATGCCTTCCTCGCCGAAAAGCTGCTCCCCCGAAAAATCAATGCGCTCGACGTGGCGCTCTTCAACCCCGGAGCCTAGGATGACGTTCACCCCCAGTCTGCGCGCACTTCGTGTCGCTTCGCCAACCCCCTTGCAGGGGGCAACACCAGCGGTCCGGCAAAGCCGGTCCCGCGGTGTTTCTGGAGAATCCGCGGGGAGCCCGAGATGAGCGCTGTTCAAGACCGTCCGGCCCTCGCCGGCGGCGTGCGCCTCGAGGCACGCGGCCTGCACAAGCGCTATGGTGCGCGCGAGGTGCTGCGCAACACGAAGCTCACCATCGAGCCTGGCCAGTTCATCGCCATCGTGGGGCGCAGCGGTTGCGGCAAGAGCACCTTGCTGCGGCTCATCGCGGGGCTCGAAGAAGCCAGTTCCGGCGGGCTTTACACCGACGGCAAGGCCGTGAGCGGCCTTCACGACGACACCCGAATCATGTTCCAGGAGGCGCGCCTGCTGCCCTGGCGCCGCGTGCTCGACAACGTGACGCTGGGCCTGCCCAGCGACGCCAGGCCGCGCGGCAAGGAAGTGCTCGCGCAGGTGGGCCTGGCCGACCGCGAGAACGAATGGCCGGCGCGCCTGTCGGGCGGGCAGCGGCAACGCGTGTCGCTCGCTAGGGCCTTGGTGCACCACCCGCGCCTGCTGCTGCTCGACGAACCGCTGGGCGCGCTCGATGCGCTCACGCGCATCGAGATGCACCGACTCATCGAGAACCTCTGGCAGCGCCACCGCTTCACCGCCTTGCTGGTGACGCACGACGTGCAGGAAGCCGTGGCGCTCGCCGACCGCGTGATCCTGATCGAAGACGGCCGCATCGCGCTCGACGAAAACATCGCGCTCGCCCGCCCACGCTCACAGGGCGACCCGGCCTTTGCCGCCATCGAAAAACGCATCCTCGACAGGGTGCTGCAAAAGCCCGGAGAGGCTGACAGCAGCCCCGACGCCAACTGGCTCGGCACCCCAGCGCATGCACTGCGCTGGGCGATCTGATGCACGCCCCCAGGCTTGCCCACTTCGTGTGGCCGCCCACCCCCTCGCCGGGGGCAATACCAGCGGCCCGGCGAAGCCGGTTCCGCGGTATTCCTGGAGTGAATCATTCAGCGCGTCTTTTCTTCTTCAACTCTGAAAGGTAGTTGCATGTCGCAGAACTGGAAATTCGAAACCCTGTCGGTGCACGCCGGCTACTCGCCCGAGCCCACCACGCGCGCCGTCGCGCCGCCGATCTACCAGACGGTGGCCTACGCCTTCGACAGCGCGCAGCATGGCGCAGACCTGTTCGACCTCAAGGTGCCGGGCAACATCTACACCCGCATCAACAACCCGACGCAGGATGTGCTGGAGCAGCGCGTGGCCGCGCTCGAGGGCGGCATCGCGGCGCTCGCGCTGGCCTCGGGCCAGGCGGCCGTGACCTATGCGATCCAGACCATCGCGGAGGCCGGCGACAACATCGTCAGCAGCACCGCGCTCTACGGCGGCACCTACAACCTGTTCGCGCACACGCTGCCGCAGTTCGGCATCACCACGCGCTTCGCGGACCACCGCGATCCGAAGAGCTTCGAGAAGCTGTTCGACGAGAAGACCAAGGCGGTGTTCGTCGAGTCGCTGGGCAACCCGGCCGGCAACGTGACCGACATCGCGGCCATCGCCGAGATCGCGCACCGCCACGGCGTGCCGCTGATCGTCGACAACACCGTGCCGTCGCCGTACCTGAGCCGGCCCATCGAGCATGGCGCCGACATCGTGGTGCACTCGCTCACCAAGTACCTGGGCGGCCATGGCACCAGCATCGGCGGCGCCATCGTCGATTCGGGCAAGTTCCCGTGGGCGGAGCACAAGGAGCGCTTCAGGCGCTTGAACGAGCCCGACGTGAGCTACCACGGCGTGGTCTACACCGAAGCGCTGGGCCCGGCGGCCTACATCGGCCGTGCGCGCGTGGTGCCGCTGCGCAACACGGGCGCGGCCATCTCGCCGTTCAACGCCTTCCTGATCCTGCAGGGCATCGAGACGCTGGCGCTGCGCGTGGACCGCATCAGCAGCAATGCGCTCGCGGTGGCCCAGCACCTCAAGGGCCACAAGGCCGTGAAGTGGGTCAACTACGCGGCGCTCGAAGACCACCCCGACTACCTGCTGGCGAAGAAGTACCTCGGCGGCAAGGCCAGCGGCGTGCTGACCTTCGGCATCGGCAGCGGCCGCGAAGGCGGGGCGAAGTTCCTCGATGCGCTCAAGCTCTTCACGCGGCTCGTGAACATCGGCGACGTGCGCTCGCTGGCGACGCACCCGGCCTCGACCACGCACCGCCAACTCTCGCCCGAAGAGCTCGCAAGAGCCGGCGTCACGGAAGACACGGTGCGCCTGTCGGTCGGCATCGAGCACATCGACGACCTGATCGCCGACCTCGACGTCGCGTTGGCTGCATGAAGCTCGCCCCCAGGCTGCGCGCACTTCGTGTCGCTACGCCCACCCCCTACCCGGGGGCAACACCAGCGGCCCGGCAAAGCCGGTTCCGCGGTGTTCCACCCAATAGAGAGAACCTGATGACCACACTGCAAGCCATCCCAGAAGCAGCACTCGATCAGCTGTTCCGCAAGGCGCGCACCGTGCACGCCTTCAAGCCGGTGCCCGTCACCGACGAACTGATCCACAAGCTCTACGACCTCGTGAAGTGGGGCCCGACCGCCTACAACGGCCAGCCCGGGCGCTACGTGTTCGTGCGCAGCGAGGAGGCCAAGGCAAAGCTCAAGCCTGCTGTCTCGGCCGGCAACACCGCGCAGACGCTGGCCGCCGGCGTGACGGTGATCGTGGCGCAGGACACGCGCTTCTACGAGCACCTGCCCACGCAGTTCCCGGCCTACGACGCCAAGCCCTTTTTCGAGAAGAGCGCCGAGGCTGCGCAGGCCACGGCCTTCCGCAACAGCAGCCTGCAGGGCGCCTACCTGATCCTGGCGGCGCGCTCGCTCGGGCTCGACGTGGGGCCGCAGTCGGGCTTCAACGCGGAGCTGGTCGACAAGGCCTTCTTCCCCGAGGGCCGCTACCGCGCCAACTTCCTCGTGAACCTCGGCGTGGCCGACCACGCCGGCACTTTCGAACGCGGCCCCCGGCTGGCGTTCGACGACGTGGCGGAGATCGTCTGATCCGTCGCTCCCTTCCAACCCCCATCGTTCCTTCAACCTGAAAGAGAAACCATCATGTCCATCCAAGCCATCAACGTCCGCAACCAGTTCAAGGGCAAGGTCCGCGAAATCATCCGCGGCGACGTCGTCTCCGAAGTCGATGTCGAGACCGCCTGGGGCATCGTGACCTCGGTCATCACCACGCGCTCGGTCGATGAGTTGCAGCTCAAGGTGGGCTCCGATGTGGTCGCGCTCGTGAAGTCGACCGAAGTTTCGATCGCAAAGCTCTGACGGACCCTCGGGCGATTGCGAACAACCCGGCGTCTTTGTGGCGCCGGGTTTTTTTACGTCTGCGTCTCGATCGCGCCGACGGCGTGATCGCTCAGTGCAGTCGTGGATCGGCCCGCACAAGCGCTGCGTCCATCGTGCACAGGGCACCGGGTGCTCCCCGCAGCGAAATCAAGGAGGAGGGGGCGCAGCCCCCGGGGGACATTCGCGGAGGGGAGCACCCGGTGTCCTGTGCACGCGCCCCGAACAAGAGCGCCCCTCTATACAACGTCCGGTTGTTAAGAATCGACTTTTCGGTCGTTGGCGCTTTACGGCGGCGCTCCTACAGTGGTGGTCATCGCCATCAAGGCGAATTCCAACGCACAACAGGAGCCGCACAGCATGTCAGTGGAAGTTGAAGAACTCGTCTTGCCCGAAGCACTGGAACGGGCCCGCGCCAAGGCCGCCGAAAGCAACTGGCCCTATGCCGGCGGCGTGACGCCGCCGGTGGCCTGGGACCTGGTGCAGAAGGGCCAGGCCGTGCTGGTCGACGTGCGCTCGGGCGAGGAACGCAAGTTCGTCGGCCATGTGCCGGAGAGCCTGCACGTGGCCTGGGCCACGGGTACCGCGCTCACGCGCAATCCGCGCTTCGTGCGCGAACTCGAGGCCAAGCTCGCCAAGGACGGCGGCAAGGAGGCCGTCGTGCTGCTGCTGTGCCGCAGCGGCAAGCGCTCCGCACTGGCCGCCGAAGCGGCAGCCAAGGCCGGTTTCACGCATGCCTTCAACGTGCTCGAAGGTTTCGAGGGCGAGATCGATGCGCACCAGCACCGCGGCGGTGCGGACGGCTGGCGTTTTCACCAGTTGCCGTGGGTGCAGGACTGAGCCCTCAATACAAGACTTTCCCGGGAGGATGAACACATGGCCCATTTCGAGGTGAGCGACATCGTGCGGGCGCTGCATGGCGTGCGCGACGAGTGGCGCGATTCGCAGCGGCGCTCGCGCGAGCCCGGTGCGCGCGAGTTTCCGTCGCGCGAGGCGCTCGCGCAGATCGTGGAGTCGCTGAAAGGCGCGCTCTTTCCGATGCGGCTCGGCCCACCCGACCTGCGCCACGAGAGCGAGGACTTCTACGTCGGCCACACGCTCGATGCCGCCTTGCAGGCGCTGCTGGTGCAGGCGCGCCTGGAACTCAATTTCAATGCACGCCTGCAGCCGCGCGCCGCGAGCGAGATCGACGACGCGGCCACCGAGGCCGTGCGCCAGTTCGCCAATGCGCTGCCGGGCCTGCGCCGGCTGCTCGACAGCGACGTGCTGGCCGCCTACCAGGGCGACCCGGCCGCGCGCAGCGTGGACGAGGTGCTGCTGTGCTACCCCGGCGTGCTCGCGATGATCCATCACCGCCTCGCGCACCGGCTCTACGAGCTCGGCCTGCCGCTGCTGGCGCGCATCGTGGCCGAGCTGGCGCATGCGCAGACCGGCATCGACATCCACCCCGGCGCGCAGATCGATGCGGGCTTCTTCATCGACCACGGCACGGGTGTCGTGATCGGCGAAACGGCCGTCATCGGCAAGCGCGTGCGGCTCTACCAGGCCGTGACGCTCGGCGCCAAGCGCTTTCCGACCGACACCGAGGGCAACCTGCAGAAGGGCCTGCCGCGGCATCCGGTGGTGGAAGACGACGTGGTGATCTATGCGGGCGCGACCATCCTCGGGCGCGTGACGCTGGGCAAGGGAGCGGTCATCGGCGGCAACGTCTGGATCACCGACGACGTGAAGCCGGGCGCCAGCGTGACGCAGGCCAGTTTGCAGAACGCACCGTCGAAAGCGAGCGCACCATGAAGGCCTTCGTCGAAGACTTCGGCGTCACCGTGCGGCAGTTGCGCGAGGCGCATGGCTGGTCGCAGGAGCAGCTGGCCGAACGCTCGGACCTCAACCGCTCCTATGTCGGCGAGGTCGAGCGCGGCCGCGTGATCCCGTCGATCGTCACCGCGCAGAAGCTCGCGACTGCGCTGGAGATCAACATCGTCAACCTGCTCGCGCGCTGCGAGCAGCTCGAGCAATCGCGCCTTGCACGCCGGATCAACTTGGCGGCTATAGCCTGTTGAGGGGAAACCCTTGGTCGCCAGACACTGGCGGCCACTTTCTTTCCTCTCCACGGAGCTTCGATTCATGAGCGCAACAGTCGGTGGTACCACCGCCCTTGGCGACAACGCCGCACGCCAGCTGGCCAATGCCACCAAGACAGTCCCCCAACTCGAGACCATCAGCCCGCGCTGGCTGACGCACCTGCTGCAATGGGTGCCGGTGGAGGCGGGCATCTACCGCGTCAACAAGGTCAAGAACCCCGAGTCGATCAAGGTCACCTGCACCTCGCGCGAAGAAGAAAACCAGCTGCCGCGCACCTTCGTCGACTACGAAGAAAACCCGCGCGAGCACCATCTCAATGCCGTGAGCACCGTGCTCGACGTGCACACCCGCATCTCCGACCTCTACAGCAGCCCGCACGACCAGATCAAGGAGCAGCTGCGACTCACGATCGAGACGATCAAGGAGAACCAGGAGAGCGAGCTCATCAACAACCCCGACTACGGCCTGCTGGCCCAGGTGAGCGAAGAGCAGCGCATCTTCCCGCTGACCGGCGCGCCCACGCCCGACGACCTCGACGAGCTGCTGACCAAGGTGTGGAAGGAGCCCGCGTTCTTTCTCACGCACCCGCTCGCCATTGCCGCCTTCGGCCGCGAAGCCACGCGCCGCGGCACGCCGCCGCCGACCGTGAGCCTGTTCGGCTCGCAGTTCATCACCTGGCGCGGCATTCCGCTGATTCCGTCGAACAAGGTGCCGGTGGCCGACGGCAAGAGCAAGATCCTGCTGCTGCGCGTGGGCGACAAGCGCCAGGGCGTGGTGGGGCTGTTCCAGCCGGGCCTCTCGGGCGAGCAGAGCCCGGGCCTGTCGGTGCGCTTCATGGGCATCAACAACCACGCGATCGCGTCGTACCTGATCTCGCTGTACTGCTCGCTCGCGGTGCTGACCACCGACGCGCTGGCGGTGCTCGACGATGTCGAGATCGGCAAGTACCACGACTATCCCGACACCTACAAGTAAGCCGCGGTGAGCACCCCCACGACTCCGGGCGAGGCGCCGTTCGACCCGGCCATCCTCGCGCGCATGGCGAGCGCCATGTTCTCCGCACTGCCGGGCACGCCGCCGACTTCGTTGCCCGGCGCAGCGAGCGGGCTGGTGCCGGGCGCGCAGTTTCCCGCCAACATCGCGCCGCCGGGTTCTCCGCTCGTGAGCCCTGCGGGCTTCGGGCCGAGCGTGCCGGGCACGCCGATCCCGCAAGGGCAGATGCCGGGCGCCAATGTGCTGCCGGCATCGCCGACCCAACTGCCTTCGCTGGCCAACCGCGCGCCGGCCTTGCTGCCGCATGCGGTGGCGGGCAACGGTGTGCCGGACACGGTGCTGTCGGTCGCACCGGCCTTCGAGCCGCGTTCGGGCGGCACGGTGCTGGGTGTGCCGCAGCAGCTCCATGCGCCTGTGGCGCCGCAATCGGCGGCATCGCCGTTCTACTTCCTGAACAACAGCTACGGTCATCCGTCGGCGGAGGCTCCCGCTGCGCTCCCTCCGGGAGCGGTCTGGGGCGAGGGCCAGCGGGCGACGCAAGGTGCGGGGCAACCCCTCACCCCAACCCTCTCCCCAGAGGGGCGAGGGAGCGAACCCCAGTTCTACTTCGTCGATGCGGTGCGGTTGCCGAGCGGCTTCGTCACGCCAGCCAAGCCTGACCCGCGCGGCCCCGACGCCGTGCCGCTCGCGGGCAGCGGCCGGAATCCGCCGTTCGACGTCCACGCCGTGCGCCGCGACTTCCCCGTCCTGCAGGAGCGGGTGAACGGCCGGCAGCTCGTGTGGTTCGACAACGCCGCCACCACGCACAAGCCGCAGTCGGTGATCGACCGCATCGCGTATTTCTACGCGCACGAGAACTCGAACATCCACCGTGCGGCGCATGAACTGGCCGCACGCGCGACCGATGCGTATGAAGGCGCACGCGAGCGCGTTCGCAAGTTCATCAACGCACCCGAAGTCGAGGAAGTGATCTTCGTGCGCGGCACCACCGAGGCCATCAACCTCGTGGCCAAGAGCTGGGGTGGGCAGCATGTGGGCGAGGGCGACGAGATCATCGTCTCCAACCTCGAGCACCACGCCAACATCGTGCCGTGGCAGCAGCTCGCCGCCGCCAAGGGCGCGAAGCTGCGCGTGATTCCGGTGGACGACTCGGGGCAGGTGCTGCTCGACGAATACCGCAAGCTGCTCAGCGACCGCACGAAGATCGTGGCCGTGACGCAGGTCTCGAATGCGCTGGGCACCGTGGTGCCGGTGAAGGAGATCGTCGAGCTCGCGCACCGTGCCGGCGCCAAGGCGCTGGTCGATGGCGCGCAGTCGGTCTCGCACATGCGGGTCGACGTGCAGGACATCGGCGCCGACTTCTTCGTGTTCTCCGGCCACAAGGTGTTCGGCCCGACCGGCATCGGCGTGGTCTGGGGCAAGCGCGAGGTGCTCGAAGACATGCCGCCCTGGCAGGGCGGCGGCAACATGATCGCCGACGTGACCTTCGAGAAGACGGTGTTCCAGCCGATCCCGAACAAGTTCGAGGCCGGCACCGGCAACATCGCCGATGCGGTGGGCCTGGGTGCTGCGATCGACTATGTCCACAAGGTCGGCATCGAGAACATCGCGCGCTACGAGCACGAACTGCTGGTGTACGGCATGCAGCAGCTCGGTGCGATTCCGGGCGTGCGGCTGATCGGCACGGCGGCCGACAAGGCGAGCGTGATGTCCTTCGTGCTCGACGGCTACAGCACCGAGGAGGTGGGCCACGCGCTGAACGACGAGGGCATCGCGGTGCGCACGGGCCACCATTGCGCGCAGCCGATCCTGCGGCGCTTCGGCGTCGAGACCACGGTGCGGCCCTCGCTGGCGTTCTACAACACCTTCGAAGAGATCGATCGGCTGGTGGCGGTGGTGCGGCGGCTGGCAGGGCAGCGGCGCGCGGGTTAGGGCTTCGGTGCCTGCACGAGGTGCTGCCGGAAGAAGGCCAGCACCGTGGCGTTGAAGTCGGCGTGGAAGGCCGCGCGGTCGAAGCCGGGGCCGTCGCGGCAGATGTCGGGCAGGGCCTGGGTCATGGCCGGCGAGCAGGGCGCCAGGAACGCGAAGTGCCCGGCGTTCGCGGCCACATGCCAGTCCGGCGCCACGGGCAGGTCGCGGCGAACCGCTTCCACGTCCTGCAGCGTGACCCCGTCGCCACCCTGGGCAGAGGCCCAGAGCTGGATCGGCATCGTCACCTGCTTCAGTCCGTCGGCATCGAAAAAGCTCAGCGGGTCGACGATGACGGCCGCCTTGATGCGGGCATCGCGCTCGGGGGGCGGTGACAGTTCATTGCGGCGGATCTGCCCGCAGAACGGAATGTTCGACGCCGGCGTGCAGAACCGCGCGCCCAACCTGAAGTCGGGAACCGCTCCGGCCGTCACGAGGCCGGTGTAGCCGCCCCGGGAGAATCCGAAGAACCCGACCCGGTCGGCGGCGATCTTCGAATGCCCCGGCCATGCGTCGAGCATGTAGTCCGCCAGTCGCCGCATGTCGACGGGCCGCGAGGCGAAGGTCGAGAGATACCCCCGGCGGGCCATGTCCTGGAAGTTGTCGTTGGGATGGCTGATGGCCGCGACCACGAAGCCCGCATCGGCCAGTGCCGCGGCCGTGTCGTGGTGTCCGAGGAACGAGCCGCCCGAACCGTGCGAGACCAGCACGAGCGGCAGCCGTGCGCCGGCGACGGGGCAGTCCTTCGTGCCGGAAATCGTGATCACCCCGAACGCGATTTCGCCGGGCGGTGCATCGCAGGGCGTCCACACCGCGCCGCGCAGCGCCGGCCCGTCCTTGCCGGCCGGTATGTCGATGATGCCGAAGCCCGCGGCATGGCCCAGCGTTGCGGAAAGACAGAGTGCGGCGGAAAGGGCAATGTGGCGCAGGGACATGGGCGTAGGGATGGATGGAAGGGGTTGGACGAGGTCAGTTCGCGGCACGGATGGGAATCAGAAGATCGGTGCGCAGCTCGGCCTGCGGGACCTGGCGCGGCGAGTTCAGGTAGTGCTCCAGCACGGGGCGATCGTCGGGCTCGTAGCCGCTGCCCGGCAGCCATCGCGCATGGAGCGTGGTGATCGCCGCGTTGATGCGGGCGTAGGGGCCGGCGAGGCAGTGCAACGCATAGCGGCCGGCCGGGATCTCCAGCATTTCGATGTCCGCATCCACAGGCCATGGCGCCGCCGAGGCCGCTGCGGCGTAGTACCTGAACCCGTCCGGGTCCTCAGGGTCGCCGCAGGAGATGCCCAGCCAGTCCGACACGGTTCTTTCTCCGGCATGAACGCGCAGCCGCCGCTGGGTGTGGGGAATGGTGGAAGGAGGCCCCCGGTGGCGCAGCGCATGCACCTGCTGCGCGGGCCTTTCGACGACTCGCACCGACGCCACGGGGCCGGCATCGAGCGCCACGCGGTGCATCTGCTGCTGGAACTCGCTCGGCGACTGCCCGGTGAACTGGCCGAAGGCGCGCGTGAAGGCCTGCGGGCTGTCGTAGCCCGCCGCCATCGCCACCTGCGTGATGCTCTGGCGGCCTTCCTCGAGCCATCGCGTGGCCAGCGCGAGCCGCACCCGGCGCACGGTGGCTGCCACCGTTTCTCCGGCGACGCTGCGGTAGACGCGGTGGAAGTGGAAGGGCGAGAAACACGCCAGCCGCGCCAGGTCTTCGAGGCGGTGCTCGGCCATCGGGTCGGCCACGATGGCCGCGACGGCGCGCGCCACGCGCTCCCTGTCGTTCTGCTCGGCACGCCGGGGTTTCATGGCCGACAGTGTGCCGCTGCCGGGCCGGCGCCGCTTAGCAGACTTTGCGCAAATGAGCGGATCGCTCGAAGGCTCCCCGAAGCGCGGGGTGTGCGCGGCGGGGGCGTTATGCTGTGCGGCATTGTTAACAATGTTGTCCAACTGAATGCCTCCGACTGAAGCTTCCCAAGTCAGCCCGGGCACCGACTCCTCCTGCGATGTGTTGGTGATCGGCGGCGGCCCCGCCGGTTCGACCGTGGCGGCGCTGCTGGCGCAACAGGGCCGCCACGTGGTGCTGCTCGAAAAGGCGCACCACCCGCGCTTTCACATCGGCGAGTCGCTGCTGCCGGCGAATGTCGAGCTGTTCGACAAGCTCGGCGTGCGCGACCAGGTCGAGAAGATCGGCATGCCGAAGTTCGGCATCGAGTTCGTCTCGCCCGAACATGAGCACCGCAGCTACGTGGAATTTGCCGAGGGCTGGGACAAGTCGCTCGACTCCGCCTGGCAGGTGCGCCGCTCCGAACTCGACGAGCTGCTGTTCCGCAATGCCGCGACGCGCGGCGCGCAGGCCATCGAAGGCTGCAAGGTGCGCGACGTGGCCTTCGACGCCGACGGCGCAACGGTCAAGGCCGAGATGGACGACGGCGCCAGGCGCAGCTGGCGCGCCCGCTTCGTGGTCGACGCCACCGGGCGCGACACGCTGCTGGCCAACAAATTCCGCTGCAAGGAAAAGAACCCCGACCACAACAGCACGGCCGTCTTCGGCCACTTCACGAATGCCGAACGGCTCGAAGGCAAGAAGGAAGGCAACATCAGCATCTGCTGGTTTCCGCACGGCTGGTTCTGGTTCATTCCGCTGGCCGACGGCACCACCAGCGTGGGTGCGGTCTGCTGGCCGTACTACCTGAAGACGCGCGACAAGCCGCTGAAGGATTTTTTCTACGACACCATCGCGCTGTGCCCGGTGCTGGTCGACCGCCTGAAGAACGCGACGCTGGTCGACGACGCGGTGCATGCCACCGGCAACTTCTCGTACTCGAGCACGCATGCGACGGGCGACCGTTACCTGCTGCTGGGCGACGCCTTCACCTTCATCGACCCGATGTTCTCTTCGGGCGTGTACCTGGCCATGCACAGCGCCTTCGACGGCGCCGAGCTGGTGGCCACGGCGCTCGACCGGCCGGCCGAGATGGCTGGTGTGCGCCAGGCCTTCGAGGCCATGATGCGCAAGGGGCCGAACGAGTATTCGTGGTTCATCTACCGCGTGACCAACCCGACCATCCGCGACATGTTCATGCACCCGGGCAACCCGTTCCGGGTGAAGGAGGCGCTGATGTCGCTGCTGGCCGGCGACATCTACAAGGGCACGCCGATGTGGGGCGCGCTGCGCATGTTCAAGGTGCTGTACTACGGCATCTCGATCGCGAACTTCCGGCGCACCTGGGCGGGCTGGAAGCGGCACCGCTTCAACACCCGGGACATGGGCGCGCTGAAGGGCGAGACGATCCTCAAGTCGGAGTAGCGGCCGGCCGCGTCGATTCGGGTCACGGCCGCCGGAACACGCACGTCGTCAGGTCCTCGGGCAGCACCCGCTCCATGACGGCATTGACGAGGCATTCGGCAAACGCTGCGTGCAGGGGGTCCGGCTGCGGCTGCGCCAGCGAGATGAATCCGAGCGTGTAGGGGATGCGCGGACGAAAAGGGCGCCGCACGATGGCGGGATCGCGGCAGTAGCTCGCCAGCAGGGCGTTGACGATGGACACGCCCATGCCCTGCGCCACGATGCTGCAGGCCACCGCCACGGAATGGACCTCGGCGACGATCCGGGGGCGCGCGCGGGTCTGCCGCAGCACCATGTCGATGTCCTCGCGCATCGCGTGTTGCCGCCCGAGCAGCACCATCGGAACCTGATCCAGGTCGGCCGGTGTCACGGCCTCCAGCGACGCCAGCGGATGCCCGCATGGCAGGACGCAGACCGCCTCGGTTTCGAGGCAGGGCTCGGCGCGCAGGTCCGCATGCTGCGTGGGCAGCAGCGTCAGCGCCAGGTCGGCGTCGCGGCTCAGCACCGCGCGCTCGGCGAACCCATAGGAACCGGTCCTCACCTCCAGGGACAGGTCGGGATGGTCCTGGGCGAAGCGCTCGAGCACGGGCGGCATGATCTTCGTCGCCATGGTGCTGGGGATCACCACATTGAGCAGCCGGCGCCGAAAACCGGCGACGCGCAGTTGCTGGGCGTGCCGCGCGAAACATTGCGCGAGTTCGACCAGCCGGCCGGCGTCCTGGCCCAGGGATTCCGCCTCGCGCGTGGCAATCAGCCGGCCGCCCCGGCGTTCGAACAACACGAGGCCCAGGCTGTCCTCGAACTGTCCCAGCAGCCGGCTGACCGCCGACTGGGACAGTCCGAGCCGCCTTGCCGCTGCCGTGGTGGAGCCTGACAGCATCACGGCCTGAAACGCCTCGATCTGCTTGAAGTTCATCCTGCGCGTTTCCTTCCAGGTCCCAGTTCGGGCGCCACTTTTCGCATCGTCCCATGCGGCATCGTCATAGTGTTGTGCCCCTGCAGGACGCTCTCGACAATCGTCGCACAACCCGTCAACCGACCCAACCGACCGAGAGCCGACCATGCGCAAGCTGCCACTCAAACTTCTTTTTTCCTGCGCCGTCCTGGCCCTCTGCGGCAGCCTGGCCATGGCGGGGGATTTTCCGGACAGGCCGGTGCGCATCATCGTGCCATTTCCGCCGGGTGCGGCGACGGATGCCACGATGCGCGCGGTGGCCCTGAAGCTGGCCAGCGAATGGAAACAGCCGGTGATCATCGACAACAAGGCCGGCCTGACCACCGGCACCATCGCCGCGGCGGCCGCGGCACCCGATGGCTACACCCTGCTGCTGGGCACCGCCGCCACCATGGTGACAACGCCGATGACGATGGCCAAACCGACCTACGTCGTGGCGCGCGACTTCGTGCCCATCGGCCGCATGGTCACCCTGGCGCCCGTCCTGGTGACCCATCCTTCGACCGGCGTGAAATCGCTCAAGGAGTTGATCGCCGCCGCCAAGAGCCGCCCCGGCGAGTTGAATTTCGCTTCCAGTGGCGTCGGTACGCCCGGCCACCTGGTCATGGAGCAACTGCAATCGATGACGGGGATCCGCATGCTGCACGTCCCCTACAAGGGCGGTGCGCCCATCGTGTCGGACCTGGTGGGCGGGCAGGTGCAGTTTGCGATGAACGCGCTGCCCAGCGTGCTCGAATTCATCAAGACCGGCAAGCTGGTGGCGGTGGCCGTGGGGCAGCAAGATCGCGCCAAGGCGCTGCCCCAGGTGCCGACGATCTCGGAGACGGTGCCGGGCTTCGACTTCACGATCTGGTATGGCCTTTTCGCTCCCGCCAAGACGCCGCCGGAAGTGGTGGCCAAGATCGGCCGTGACCTCCGGCTCGCGCTCGGCGACGCCGAGGTCGTCGGCAAGCTCCAGGCCCAGGGCAGCGATCCGGCGCCCAGCACGCCGCAGGAACTGAATCAGCAGATGCGCAAAGAAACCGAGCAGTGGCAGAAGATCATCCGCGACCGCAACCTCCAGATCCAATGATGAGCACCTCCCCGATGCGCACGGCCGCGCAGGTGCCGTCCCTCCACAGCGATGTGGCCACACAGAGCGACACGATGGTCGCCATGCGCGACGGCGTGCGCCTGGCCACCGATGTCCATCGTCCGGCACGCGGCGGTGTCCCGCTGACGGGCGCATTCCCGGTCCTGATGGAGCGCACGCCGTATGGCAAGACGCGCATCTCCAGGCGCGAGCGCACGATGCGCGAGCCGCAGGCGCTGCGGCGCGACGAGGTCGCCGCCTATTTCGTCCGGCAGGGCTACGTCGTGGTCGTGCAGGACTGCCGGGGCCGCCATGGATCCGAGGGCCGGTTTGCCAAGTACCTGGGCGAGGCCAACGACGGTCACGACACGGTGGCCTGGATTCGCGAGCAGCCATGGTGCGACGGCCGCGTAGGCACCTTCGGGCTGTCCTACGGGGCGCACACCCAGACCGCCCTGGCGACGCAGCGGCCCGCCGGCCTGCGCGCCCTCTTTGTCGAGTTCGGGGGCTTCGCCAATGCCTACCGCGGCGGCATCCGCCACGGCGGCGCGTTCGAACTCAAGCAGGGCACCTGGGCGTTCCGGGAGGCTCGCGCCAACCTGTCCGCGGAGACCGACCCGGTGGCCTGCGCCCGGATGGACGCCGAGGACATCGCCGATTGGTACCGCAGCCTGCCCTGGAAGCCCGGGCATTCGCCGCTCGCGGCGGTGCCCGACTACGAGAACTACCTGTTTTCGCAGTGGCAGCACGGCAGCTTCGACGACTATTGGCGCCAGCCCGAGTTGTATGCCGCCGGCCACTACGACGCATTCGACGGCATCCCGGTGCTGCTCATGTGCGGTTGGTGGGATCCGTACGCCCAGAGCACCACCGACAACTACGAAGGCATCTCCCGGCGCGAGAAAGGCATCGCGCGGCTGGTGCTCGGCCCCTGGACCCATGGCGAGCGCAGCGTGACCTACGCCGGCGATGTGGACTTCGGTCCCGCGGCCACCCTCGACGGCAACCTCGCCGAAGACTACTTCAGCTTCCGGCGCGACTGGTTCGCCCGCTGGTTCCTCGACCGCCACCCCGCACCCGCGGACGACCCGGCGGTGCGCTACTTCCGCATGGGCGGTGGCACCGGCCGGCGCAATGCCGCCGGCCGCCTGGACCATGGCGGCAGCTGGCATGCCGCCGACGCATGGCCGCTGCCCGGCACGGTGCCGACGCCGTACTACCTGCGGCCCGACGGTTCGCTGGACCCGGAGGGCGCGGAGCAGGAGGATGCGGTGCTGGCCTTCGACTTCGACCCGGCGCACCCGGTGCCCACCATCGGCGGTTCGATCACCTCCGGCGAACCGCTGATGGCCGCCGGGGCCTACGACCAGCGTACGCATGAGGGCATCTTCGGGGCCGAGCCTCCCTACCTGCCCCTGGCAGCGCGGCGCGACGTGCTGGTGTTCCAGACCGCACCGCTGGCGCAGGACGTCGAGGTGACCGGCCCCGTCACGATCCGGTTGTGGGTGTCCTCGAGCGCGCCGGACACCGACTTCACCGCCAAGCTGATCGACTGGCATCCGCCCAGCGCCGACTATCCGCAGGGTTTCGCGATGAACATCACCGACGGCATCCTGCGCTGCCGCTACCGGCGCTCGTGGGAGCACCCCACGCTGCTCGAAGACGGGGAGATCGCCGAGATCACGATCGAGCCCATGCCGACCTCCAACCTGTTCTGCAAAGGCCATCGCATCCGGCTGGACGTGTCGAGCAGCAACTTCCCGCGCTTCGACGTCAACCCCAACACGGGCGACGCGGAGGGCAGGGGGCAGCACCGGCAGAGCGCGGTCAATCGCGTTCACCTGTCGCCGCAACGGCCCTCGCATGTCCTGCTGCCGGTGCAGCCGGCGGGCACGCTGCCCGCCGGGTAGTCGTCCGGCCGGCTGAGTCCAGGCCCGGCCTTCCTCTCTTTGAACAGCGACTTTCACCGGTCGAAGCACTGCTGCGCGCGCTCGCTCTTCATGCACCCGGTTCGCCCTTGATCGACATGACTCTTAACCAGGAAACCTGAGATGAAAAAATCCTTGCTCGCCCTGTCTGCGCTCGCTGCTTGCGGCGGTGCCCAGGCGCAATCCTCCGTCACGCTGTTCGGCGTCATCGATGCCTCGATCAGCCACTACGCGTCGAGTGGCCGAACCAATGTCACGACGTCGCCGATCACCGGGCTGCCCACCGCGGTCACGGTTGTTCCGTCGCGCAGCCAGACGGTCCTGGGCAACGGCAACAATGCCTCGAGCCGCTTCGGATTCCGCGGCACGGAGGATCTGGGCGGTGGCTACGCCGCAAGCTTCTGGCTCGAATCGCCGATCGGCAACGACAGCGGAAGCATCGAGAGCAATCCGGTGAGCTTCACCCGACGTTCCACGGTGAGCCTTTCCGGCCCCTTCGGAGAATTGCGCCTCGGCCGCGACTACACGCCGACGTACAGGAACAACGCGACATTCGATCCCTTTGGCACGGTGGGGGTGGGCACCAGTGCGGTACAGCAGGCCAATGGCCCTGCCGCGTACAGGACCGGCGTCCTGGGCGCGGACGCGAATTCGACCCGCGCGAGCAACAGCGTGGCGTACTTCCTGCCCCCGAGCCTGGGCGGCTTCTATGGCCAGGTCATGTACGCCTTTCACGAAAACGTGAAGCAGCAAGCACCGGTCGCCGGAACGGCCGCGCTGACCGACGTCGGCTCGCGCAAGGGCCGCTATGTCGGCGGCTGGTTCGGCTACGCGAGCGGCCCGCTGAATGTGGCCGCCTCCTATGGCGAAAGCACGTTGGGCAACTTCTCGGGAACCTTGCTCACAGGCACCGCGACGGCCGTCACGGCCGCCGGAATCCGCGGCGCGTATGACGCCAAGGTGAAGACCGCCAACATCGGCGCGTCCTGGGACTTCGACGTGGTGAAGATCGTGGGGGAACTGTCGAAGCGCAAGACGGAATTCGAGCAACCCGCGGCCGTTCCGGCCGTATCGGATTCGGCGGATCAGAAGGGGTTTCTCGTGGGGGCGCTGGTCCCGGTCGGCGCGGGCCAGCTCAAGTTTTCCTATTCACGGGTCAAGACGACGTTGCCGAACACCATCGGCGTCATCGGCCGTATCTCCTACCCGGTCGATACACCCGATCCCACGGTCAGCAAGTTGGCGATCGGCTACGTGCACAACCTGTCGAAGCGCACGGCGTTGTACGCCACCGTCGCGCGCGTGTCCAACAGGAACATGGCGGCGCAGACAATCTCGCCGGCCAACCAGTCCGTCACCATGTTCACCGGTGCGCCCAACGCCAAGGGCACCGGCTACGACTTCGGTGTGCGGCATACGTTCTGACCTCGGCGCCGAGGCGCCACCGTTTCAATTGCGCGCAAGCAAGGCCAGGGCCTGTTCGACGCCCAGTTCGGGGCTGCTCAGCACGTCGATGCCCAGGCCGGCCAGGGCTTGCGTCACGGGCGCCATCGAAGCCTGGGCCAGCACGACGACGTCGGTGTCATCGGCCGCGGCGCGGATCGCCTTGGCCAGGGTTGCGATGTAGCGCTCGCTCTCCCCGGCCTGAAAGTGGACCCATGCATCCTGGACGAGAAGGGGGCGCGGCTGCACGTCGATACCGGCGTCTGCCGCGGCGCGGAAGATCAGCGCGGTCGTCGGCGCAAGCGTGCTTTCGAGCGCCGCGACGATCAGCACGCGCGGGCCCTTGCGTACGGCCTTCTCGGCCATGGCCCTGTCGACGCGCAGGGCCGTGAAGGCGCCATGGGTCGGCGTCTTTTCAGCCATGCCGCCGATCGTCGAGCAGGTGCACATGACCACCGTGGCGCCACCGGATGCGGCCTCGCGCATGGCGTCGTGAACGCGCGCGGCCAGCCCGGCGTGGCCGATGCCCAGGGTGCGGGCATCGGCCAGCAGCTCTTCCATCACCCGATGGCGCACGCGCAGACCGGGCGCGGCCGCGCGGGTCAACCGTTCGAAGGTCGGCACATGCACCTGCGCCGTGTGGAGGAAGGCGAGCGCGTCGGCCATGGCGTCAGCCGGCCTCGCGCGCTCGCCGTGCCTCGTAGGCCTTGAGGTGGACATAGGCCGTGCGCAGCACGGAAGGCACCGGCGAATCGGTGCGGGGCGCACGGCCCAGCAGGTCGCCGAGGATGTGATCGGCCTCGACCGGTGCGCCGCGCACGATGTCCTTGTACATCGAGGCCGTCATCGGCGAGCCGGCCGTCGTCACCACCGCGCGGCCGCGCTGGAGGGCCGCAGGGCGCGGCGCGAAGCCGTTGTGCGCGGCGATGGTGCAGCACTCGTCGAAGATCGCGAGTGCCACGTCCTGGCCGCCGGCTGCCACGATGTCGCCGATGGAGGCGCGCATCAGGCTCGTGAGGCCCGCCGCCGAGGCGATGAAGACCCATTTCTCCCACATGTCCTGCGCGATGGTCTCGCTCGCGGTGGCGTCGAACTTCGCGCCGGCGAACTGGGCCGCGATGGCATCGACGCGGGCCGAGCGTCCGCCGGCGCGCTCGCCATAGCTCAGGCCGTGCATGTCGTTGAGGTGCAGCACGCGGCCTTCGTCGTCGAGCGTGGCGGAGATCATGCAGAGGCCGCCGAGCACGCGCTCCTCGCCGAAGCGCTCGGCCAGCCGGTCGATGTGCTTCATGCCGTTGAGCAGCGGAAGGATCATGGTGTTCGGACCGACCGCGGGCGCGAACGAATCCATCGTCGAATCGAGGTCGTAGGCCTTGCTCCCGACCACGACCACGTCGTATGGGGCCTCGATGTCTTCGGCCAGCACATGCGTCGGCGCAGGCAGCTGCAGGTTGCCGAAAGGGCTTTGCACCACGAGGCCGGTCTTCGCCAGCTGTGCCGCGCGGCGCGGGCGCAGCAGGAAGGTGACGTCGCGTCCCGCTTCGAGCAAGCGGCCGCCGAAATAACCACCGAGTGCGCCGGCACCCACCACCAGAAATCTCATCGCGCGTTGCTCCTGAAGCTGAAGGTCGGAAGCGGGCGATGATGCCCGGGATCGCGCGAGGCTGCTCTACGCGGTTTTCTTCTCCAGCAACCGCTGGCGGGCAAAGGGCCGCAGATCCAGGCCGTGCGAGCTGGCGCGGCCCAGCACCCGTTCGGCGATGGCCTCGCCCAGGCCCGCCGAATGCTTGAAGCCGTGGCCCGAGCAGGCCGAGGCGATCAGCACGTTGGGCAGGCCGTCGAGCGCATCGATCACGAAGCGGCGGTCGGGTGTCACGGTGTACATGCAGGCGCGCGCCTTGAGGGCGCGGCCGCCGATCTGCGGAAAGCGGCCGGCCACGCGGTCGCGGTACATCGCGGCGGTTTCCTCCGGGCTCACGGTGCGGTCGATGGTGCCGGGCGTGGTGGCCGCCACGTACTGCTCGGTGGCGACCTTGAGCGCCGGTTGCGCGGGGTCGGAGGAGGGGAAGCCGTACATGTAGTCTTCCTGCCCATCGCCGAACATCCAGATGAAGATGGGGAAGCGGCCGGGGGCGAAGTCGGCGGCGGCGCTGCCGGTGTCGAACCAGTGCATGACCTGCCGGTGCACCGAGAAGTCGGCCTGCCAGTCGGCGCGGGCCTGCCGGCCCAGGAATTCGGGCAGCCAGGCGCCAGCCGCGACCACCACGCGGTCGGCCGTGAAGCTGGCGGTGTCGGTGCGCACGCGGACGGTGTCGCCATTGCCCACGGGCTCGACGGCCTGCACGCGTTCGCCGGTTCGCGTCTGCGCGCCCGAAGCGCGCGCCACCGCGAGCTGCGCGCCGATGGCGTCTTCGGGCCGGACGAAGCCGGCATCGCGCTCGTGGTAGCCGATCTCGTCGCCTTGCAGCCCGAACTGCGGAAAGCGCGCGCGGATGCCGGCCGCGTCGAGCACCTCGTGCGCGATGCCGAAGCGCTCGGCGCAGGCGATGGTGCGGCGCACGAAGTCGGACTTGCCGTGGTGCTCGGCCACGCGGTCGCGCGGCGCGAGGACGAGGCCGCCCGTGGTGGTCATCAGCGGCCTGCCGGTGCGGGCTTCGAGCTCGCGCCAGATGGCGTGAGAGCGCTGCACGAACGGCACGTACTCGTCGCCTTCGCCGACGGCCAGGCGCGTGATGCGTGAATCGCCGTGCGAAGAGCCCTGGTCGTGCGGCGGCGCGAACTGGTCGATGCCCAGCACGCGAACGCCGCGCTGCGAGAGTTGGTAGAGGGTGGCCGCGCCGAGGGCGCCAAGGCCGACGACGATGACGTCGTGGTGGGAGGACGGGGTCATGGGCTCCAGCATCTGGCAGGGCGCGCGGCGGCGCAAGAACTTTTCCAGAAAAGGTCATGGGCGATTCGCATAATCGCGTTCGTCTTTCGGACCTTCCACTTCACACCCAGGAGTTTCACCCATGGCACAGACCCGGATCGCCGTCGTTGTCGGCAGCCTTCGCAAGGAATCGTTCAACCAGAAGCTCGCGCTCGCGCTGACGAAGCTTGCGCCGCCGGACTTCACCTTCGAGCACCTGCGCATCGATGACCTGCCGCTCTACAACCAGGACGACGACGGCAACCAGGCGCCCGCGGTCAAGCGGCTGAAGAGCGAGATCGCGGCGGCGCACGGCCTGCTGTTCGTCACGCCCGAATACAACCGCTCGATCCCCGGCGTGCTGAAGAACGCCATCGACCATGCGTCCCGTCCCTACGGCCAGAACGCCTGGGGCGGCAAGCCGGCCGGCGTGGTCGGCATCTCGGTGGGCGCCATCGGCACCGCGCTGGCGCAGCAGCACCTGCGCAACATCCTGGCCTACCTCGACGTGCCCACGCTGGGCGCACCCGAAGTGTTCCTGCAGGCCAAGGAAGGCCTGTTCGACGGCGAGGGCCACATCGGCAACGAGGGCTCGAAGAAATTCCTGCAGGGCTGGATGGACAAGTACGTTGCCTGGATCAGGAGCCACTCGGCGGCCTGACGATCTTCCGGGCGATCGACGCCCATGAAAAAGCCGCCCTCGAAGGGCGGCTTTGTTTTTGGCGCAAGCCCGGGCTCAGGCGACCTGGGCGACGTCCTTCTGGTTTGCGGCTTCGGCCGTCGCCACCAGGATGTCGGCACGCGCGGTGGCCAGCGCGGCGGCCTTGGGCTCGTCGCCCATCGCCACACCTTCGGCCCGCACGACGCGCACGTCGGTGATGCCGAAGAAACCGAAGACCACCTTGAGGTAGCTCTCCTGGTGCTCGGCGCTCTGGCCCCAATCACTGGTCGAGTAGATGCCGCCGCGGCTCAAGGCCACGATCACGGTCTTGCCGCCGGCCAGGCCCACGGGGCCCGTCTCGGTGTACTTGAAGGTGCGACCGACCTGTCCGAGGCGATCGATCCAGGCCTTGAGCTGGGTCGGAATCGAGAAGTTGTAGAGCGGGGCGCCGACGACGACCACGTCCGCGGCGAGGAACTGGCTCACCAGCTTTTCCGACAGTGCGTTCTCGCGTTGCTGGGCTTCGGTCGGCTCGGCCTGCGGGCCGGTCTTGATGGCCAGGGCGTCGGCGCCGAAGTGCGCAGGGGCGTCCACGGCGAGGTCGAGGTACTCGACCGTGGTGTCGGGGTGTGCGGCCTTCCAGGCGGCCACGGTCTCTGCCGTCAGCAGGCGGGAGGTCGAATAGGCACCGAGGATGCTGGAGTCGATGTGGAGCAGCTTCATATCAATCACTTTCGTGTGGATGGTGTCGGCGCTCAAAAGTGGCCGGCGTTGGGAGAATTCTATTTTTGTATCGAGTGACCGATAAGTAGCCAAAATTTGCACAGATCGTCCTGTTTGCAGGACAATCGATCCCATGCAAGACCTCAACGACATGGTTTTCTTCGCCGAAGTGGCCGAGCGCGGCGGTTTCGCCGCGGCCAGCCGGGCGCTCGGCATTCCCAAGTCGCGCCTGTCGCGCCGCGTGGCGGAGCTCGAAGAGCGGCTCGGCGTGCAGCTGATGCAGCGCAGCACCCGGCGGCTGTCGCTCACGCCGGCCGGCGAGATCTACCTGCGGCACTCGGCCGCCATGCGCGATGCGGCCCAGGCCGCGGCCGAGTCGGTGGCGCAGGTGCAGACCGAGCCCAGCGGGCTGGTGCGCATCAGCTGCCCGGTCACCATCGCACACAGCGGGCTGGCGCAGCTGATGCCGGTCTTCATGGCGCGCTACCCGGCGGTGCGCATCGACATGCGGGTGATCAACCGGCCGGTCGACCTGATCGAGGAGGGCATCGACATCGCGCTGCGCGTGCGGCCCACCATCGAGGACAGCACGGTGCTGGTGGCCAAGACCTTCGGCACCAGCCGCGGCGTGCTGGTGGCCAGCCCGGACCTGCTCGCGCGCCAGGGACCGGTCGACACGCCGGCCGATCTCGCCAGGCTGCACACGGCCGCGATGTCGGTCAACGGCGAGGGGCGCAGCGACTGGCGGCTCGAAGGGCCGAAGGGCGAGATCCATGTGCATTCGCACTTTCCGCGCTACGTGGCGGACGACCTGGCGACCCTGCAGTTCGCCACGCTGGGCGGGGTGGGCGCCACCATGCTGCCCGATTACATGTGCCGGGCCGACGTCTCGGCCGGCCGGCTGGTGAGGCTGCTGCCGGGCTGGGGGCCGTCGCCAGTCCTGGCGCACATGGTGTTCCCGGCGCGGCGGGCGTTGGTGCCGGCGGTTCGCCGGCTGATCGATTTCCTGGCCGAGCACCTGCAGAGCGACGCGGTGCCGCGCATGTTCTAGGTGGAAAAGCGGACCTGATCCGATTCGTTATGCGAAAAACGTCATATCCAAACAAGCAGATATTCGTTTGGCATTGAAGCCGAGGTTCGCACAATCCAGGGCTCCCATCCATCCCAGGAGCGACCTTGGCAACTCTGCGACTCGGCGACACCGCCCCCAATTTCACCCAGGAATCCAGCGAAGGTCCCATCGACTTCTACCAGTGGGCTGGCGATTCGTGGGTCGTGTTCTTCTCGCACCCGGCCGATTTCACGCCCGTGTGCACCACCGAACTCGGCAAGACCGCGGCACTCTCGGGCGAGTTCGCCAAGCGCGGCGTGAAGCCCATCGCGCTGAGTGTCGATCCGGCCACCAGGCACAAGGAGTGGATCGGCGACATCAACGAGACGCAGAACACCACCGTCAACTTCCCGATCATTGCGGACGCCGACCGCAAGGTGTCCGACCTGTACGACCTGATCCACCCGAACGCCTCGGCCACGGCCACGGTGCGCAGCGTCTACCTCATCGATCCGAAGAAGGTGATCCGCACCACCATCACCTACCCGGCGTCCACCGGCCGCAACTTCGACGAGATCCTGCGCGTGATCGACTCGCTGCAGCTCACCGACAGCCACAAGGTCGCGACGCCGGTGAACTGGAAGGACGGCGACGACGTGGTCATCATCCCGAGCATCCAGGACCCGGCCGAGTTGGCGGAGCGCTTCCCCAAGGGCTTCAAGGCCGTGCGTCCGTACCTGCGCATCACGCCGCAGCCGAACAAGTAAGCGGGCAGGGCCACGTCGTCATGCAGACCCGTGTCGTGATCGTGCCCGGTTGGCGCGACTCCGGACCCGGCCATTGGCAGAGCCTGTGGGAAGAGCGCATTCCGGGCGCGGCGCGGGTGATACAGGACGACTGGGCATCGCCCCGGCGCGAAGCCTGGGTGTCGACGCTGGCGAAGCTGGTGCTCGACACGCCCGGTCCGGTGGTGATCGCGGCCCACAGCCTGGGCTGCATCGCCACGGCGCACCTGCCGGCGGAGGCCGCTGCGCGCATTCAAGGCGCGCTGCTGGTGGCCCCGGCCGACCCGGAGCGCCGCGCGGTGCTGTCCGATTTCGCGCCCGTGCCGTACGCGGCGCTGCCGTACCGCAGCATCGTGGTGGCCAGCAGCAATGACCCCTACTGCCCGATCCGGCTGGCAGGCGCCTATTCGCGCGCCTGGGGCAGCGAGTTCGTGCGCATGCAGAATGCGGGCCATATCAACATCGATTCGGGGCACGGAGACTGGCCGCTCGGCCTGGCCCTGCTGCAATCGTTGACCGACGAGCCCGCCGCCTGGTCGGCGGGCCGTGATTTTTCAGAAACCTTGGCAACCACATGACTTCCAGAATCAAGACCTTCGTCGCCGTGCTCGCGCTGGCGTCCTCCGCACTCGCCGGCAGCAGCGCCTTCGCCCAAGGCACGTCGCTGCTGAACGCCTCGTACGACGTGGCGCGCGAGTTCTACAAGGACTACAACGCGGCGTTCGTGGCGCACTACAAGAAGGCCACCGGCAAGGACGTCAAGGTCGACCAGTCGCATGGCGGCTCCAGCGCCCAGGCGCGCGCCGTGGCCGACGGCCTCGATGCCGACGTGGTGACGATGAACACCTCGACCGACATCGACTTCCTCGCCAACGCCGGCGTGGTCGCGAAGGACTGGAACAAGAAATTCCCCGAGAACGCATCGCCGACCACGTCGACCATGCTGTTCCTCGTGCGCAACGGCAACCCCAAGGGCATCAAGGACTGGGACGACCTGGTCAAGCCGGGCGTGCAGGTCGTGATCGTCAACCCCAAGACCGGTGGCAACGGGCGCTACGCCTACCTCGCGGCCTGGGGCTACATCAAGAAGAAGGGCGGCACCGATGCGCAGGCCGCCGAGTTCGTCGGCAAGCTGTTCAAGAACGTGCCGGTGCTGGCGCGCGGCGGCCGCGACGCGACCACCGCCTTCCTGCAGCGCAACATCGGCGATGCGCTGATCACCTTCGAATCGGAAGTGGTCTCGATCGACCGCGAATTCGGCACCGGCAAGGTCGACTCGGTCTACCCCTCGATCAGCATCGTGGCCGAGAACCCGGTCGCCGTGGTCGAGCGCACCGTCAACAAGAAGGGCACCGGCGAACTCGCCAAGGCCTACCTCGACTGGCTCTATTCCGAAGAAGCGCAGGAAATCGCCGCCAAGCACGCGCTGCGCCCGCGCTCGCCGGCCGTGCTCAAGAAGTACGCATCGACCTTCAAGCCGTTGCAGCTCTTCACGGTACAGGAACTCTTCGGCAGCCTGGGTGAAGCACAGAAAGTGCACTTCAACGACGGCGGCCAGTTCGACAAGCTCTACACACCCGGCGGCAAGTGAAGCACACCCCCAGTCTTCGCGCACTTCGTGTCGCTTCGCCAACCCCCTTGCAGGGGGCAACACCAGCGGCCCGGCAAAGCCGGTTCCGCGGTGTTCCGCGAAGGGATCATCGATCTAACAACGGGCCCTTCTCATCATGAGTGGTGTGACTTCTTCGGCGCTCCCGTCCATGGGAGCGCCGCTTTCGCGTGTGAACCGGGCAGGGGGCTCCAGGCGCGTGCTGCCGGGCTTCCACATCACGCTCGGCTTCTCGATCCTCTATCTGAGCCTGATCGTCCTGATCCCGCTGTCGGCGCTGGTCTTCAGGACCTTCACGATGAGCTGGGAGCAGTTCTGGGTGGCCGTGACCGCGCCGCGCGTGATGGCCTCGTACCGGCTGACCTTCGGCGCCTCGCTGATCGCCGCCGTGGTGAACGCGGTGTTCGGCTTGCTGGTGGCCTGGGTGCTGGTGCGCTACAAGTTTCCGGGCAAGCGCATCGTCGACGCGCTGGTCGACCTGCCGTTCGCGCTGCCCACCGCGGTGGCGGGCATCTCGCTGACCGCGCTGCTCGCGGGCAACGGCTGGATCGGGCAGTTGCTCGAGCCGCACGGCATCAAGCTCGCCTTCACGCCGGCGGGCATCGTCATCGCGCTGATCTTCATCGGACTGCCGTTCGTGGTGCGCACGGTGCAGCCGGTGCTCGAAGACGCGGAGAAGGAGCTGGAAGAAGCCGCCACGTCGCTGGGCGCCACGCGGCTGCAGACCTTCACCAAGGTGATCTTTCCGTCGATCGCGCCGGCATTGCTCACGGGCTTTGCGATGGCCTTCGCGCGGGCCATCGGCGAGTACGGCTCGGTGATCTTCATCGCCGGCAACATGCCGATGATCTCGGAGATCACGCCGCTCATCATCATCGGCAAGCTCGAGCAGTACGACTTTGCGGGCGCCACGGCGGTCGCGCTGGTGATGCTGGTGCTGTCGTTCATCCTGCTGCTGGTCATCAACGGCCTGCAAGCGTGGCAGCGTCGTCGGGCAGGGACATGACATGAGCGCACCTTCCAAAGTCATTCGCCGCGCGCAGGCCGGCACCACCGAATCGCCCTGGGTGCGCTGGACGCTGATCGGCCTCGCGCTCGCGTTCATGTTCCTGTTCCTCGTGCTGCCGCTGGCGGCCGTGGCGACCGAGGCGCTGCGCAAGGGCGTCGGCGCCTACATCGATGCGCTGAAAGAGCCCGACGCCTGGAGCGCCATCCGCCTCACGCTGATCACGGCCGCCATCGCGGTGCCGATGAACCTCGTGTTCGGTGTGGCGGCCGCCTGGGCCATCGCCAAGTTCGAGTTCCGGGGCAAGGCCTTCCTCACCACGCTGGTCGACCTGCCGTTCGCGGTGTCGCCGGTGGTGGCGGGCCTGATCTACGTGCTGGTATTCGGTGCGCAGGGCTGGTTCGGCCCCTGGCTCGCCGAGCACGACATCAAGATCATCTTCGCCGTGCCCGGCATCGTGCTGGCCACCGTGTTCGTCACCTTCCCGTTCATCGCGCGCGAACTCGTGCCGCTGATGCAGGCGCAGGGCACCGACGAAGAGCAGGCCGCCATCGTGCTCGGCGCGACCGGCTGGCAGACCTTCTGGCGCGTGACCCTGCCCAACATCAAGTGGGGCCTGCTGTACGGCGTGATCCTCTGCAACGCGCGCGCCATGGGCGAGTTCGGCGCGGTGTCGGTGGTGTCGGGCCACATTCGCGGTCAGACCAACACCATGCCGCTGCATGTGGAAGTGCTCTACAACGAATACCAGTCGGTGGCCGCGTTCGCCGTGGCTTCGCTGCTGGCGATCCTGGCGCTGGTCACCCTGGTGATCAAGTCGGTCATCGAGTGGCGCCACGAGCGCGAAATGAAAGCCATCGCCGAGCTGCCGCCCGAGCGTCCGCAGACATGAGCTCGCCCCCAAGCTTCGCGCACTTCGTGTCGCTGCGCCAACCCCCTGCCGGGGGCAACACCAGCGGCCCGGCAAAGCCGGTTCCGCGGTGTTCCTGGAATTAGAAGAGAGAACCATCGGTATGAGCATCGAAATCCGCAACATCAGCAAGCAGTTCGGCGACTTCCGCGCGCTGCGCAACGTGAACCTCGACGTCGAATCGGGCGAGCTCGTCGCGCTGCTCGGCCCCTCGGGCTGCGGCAAGACCACGCTGCTGCGCATCATCGCGGGGCTGGAAACGGCCGATACCGGCAGCATCCTGTTCTCGGGCGAAGACACGACCGACGTGCATGTGCGGGAGCGCCAGGTGGGCTTCGTGTTCCAGCACTACGCGCTGTTCCGCCACATGACGGTGTTCGAGAACGTCGCCTTCGGCCTGCGCGTGAAGCCGCGCAAGGAGCGCCCGAGCGACGCGCAGATCAAGCAGAAGGTGACCGACCTGCTCAGGCTGGTGCAGCTCGACTGGCTGGCCGACCGCTACCCGTCGCAGCTCTCCGGCGGCCAGCGCCAGCGCATCGCGCTGGCCCGCGCGCTGGCGGTGGAACCCAAGGTGCTGCTGCTCGACGAGCCCTTCGGCGCGCTCGACGCCAAGGTGCGCAAGGAACTGCGCCGCTGGCTGCGCCGTCTGCACGACGAGCTGCACGTCACTTCGATCTTCGTGACGCACGACCAGGAAGAAGCGCTCGAGGTGGCCGACCGCGTGGTGGTCATCAACAAGGGCCAGATCGAACAGGTCGGCTCGCCGCAGGACGTGTGGGACAAGCCGGCGAGTCCTTTCGTCTACGGTTTCCTCGGCGACGTGAACCTGTTCCACGGCCGTGCGGACAACGGCCAGGTGCAGCTCGACGGCATGCGCCTCGATTCGCCCGAGCACAGCGGGGCGCGCGACGCCAAGGCCATGGCCTATGTGCGGCCGCATGACCTGGATGTGACGCGCTACGTGTCCGGCGCCACCGGCATCGTCGCCACGCTGTCGCGGGCGATCGTGGTCGGACCGATCGCGCGGCTGGAACTTGAGCCCACCGAATCGAATCCAGATAATCCGGGCTCCGGAACCATCATCGAGGCGCAACTCCCTGCGCAACAGTTCCGTGACCTGGGCTTGAAGGAGGGCGACACCGTCGTCGCCAATCCGCGCAAGGCCAGGGTGTTCGTAGAAGAAGATTGGGTGTCTCCTTGATCGATTGGTACTTCGGCGCGCCGCGCCGCGCGCATGGGCTGATCTGCCTGGCCTGCGTTCTCATGCTGGCCTTCGGGCTCTACCTGCAGCACGTCGTGGGGCTCGAGCCTTGTCCCATGTGCATCGTGCAGCGGTATGCGCTGGTGCTGGTGGCGCTCTTCACCGGACTGGCCGGCCTGTTCCGCAGCCGGGGGCTGCAGGTGACGGGCGGGTTGCTGGCGCTGGTGGCGGCCGTGGGCGGCGCCTACACGGCGGCGGCGCAGAGCTGGCTGCAGTGGTATCCGCCCGAGGTCGTGTCCTGCGGCCGCGACCTGTACGGCATGATCGAAACCTTCCCGCTCAAGCGGGCGCTGCCGCTGATCTTCCGCGGCGGCGGCGACTGCTCGAAGGTCGACTGGTCGCTGTTCGGCCTGACGCTGGCCAACTGGTCGTTCGTTGCGTTCACGGTGCTGTCGCTGCTGCTGATCACGCTGCTCGTGCGCCGGCGCAGCGCGCGCTGAGTTCCTTCGCTGCGTTGGGCGCCCGGAATGCCGTAGTGCCTGCCGGGCGCACTCCGACGAAGTGCTACCTCTGAAAAGGCGGCGCCCCGCGCAATTTGCGAATCAGCAACCCGGGCAGCCGCAAGACGAACTCGACCATCAACCGAGCGTGCATCCAGGTCAGCAGCACGTTGTCCCGCCCATACCGGAAGTGTGAAACCCCGCCTTCCTCGGCCGTCAGGTATTTCACGGGCGCATCGATGTTCACGGGCTTGACCCCGCGCCAGGCCAGCCGCACGACCGCTTCCGTGTCGAAGTCGAAGCGCCGCATCCAGGGCTGCCGCGCCATCACGGCGATCAGGTCGGCAACCGGGTAGACGCGAAAGCCGTAGAGCGAATCGCCCACGCCCGCAAACAGCGTCTCGAGCTGTGTCCACCCATTCGATACGCGCCGTCCGCGCACCCGCAGCAGCGGGGCACTGGCGTCGAACACGGGCCGTCCCAGCACCATGGTCTCGGGCCGGGCCAGCGAGGCTTGCATGAAGGAAGGGATCAGGTCCGCCGGATGCTGTCCATCGGAATCCATCGTCAGCGCATGCGTGAACCCCGCTTCCTTCGCGGCGCGCAGCCCGTGCAGCACGGCGGCACCCTTGCCCTGGTTCTGCGGCAGCACCCACACGCGCAGGCCCGGATCGCTGGCGGCCATCTGCTGCAGGCGCTCGCCGGTGCCGTCGTCGCTGCCGTCGACCACCACCCAGACCGGGTTCCATTGCGCCCGCGCGCCCTCGACCGTCGAGAACAGGCGTTCGCCCGCGTTGTAGCTGGGGATCAGGACAAGGTGGGTGCGCGAGGCGTCTGGCATTCGGGGGACGCGTCGGTTGCGCGCTGCTCCATGTTGTGGCGAAAGTACTGTTCCAGCTCGGCCTGCAGGACGTCGCTGTCCTGTGTCGGCGCAAAGCGATGGCCCAGCCGCAGGGTGAAGACGATCGGCAGCGGCGGCACGCGCCACAGCGGCCAGCCCTTGCTGAGATAGGGCGAGTCGGTGTCGATGAACACGGTCTGGATCGGTGCCTGCGCCAGCTTGGCGATCAGCGTCACGCCGGGGCGGAACGGGTTGAGCGGCGGCGTCACGGTGCGCGTGCCCTCGGGAAAGATCACCAGCTGGCCGCCGTTGCGCAGGTCGGCCACCGCCAGCCGCACCATCATGCGCGCCGACTGGTTGCTGATGTAGCGCGCCAGCCGGGCGCCCGCGCCCAGAAAGATGTTGCCCATCAGGTCTGCCTTCATGATGCAGGCGCTGCGCGGCAGCCGCGCCACGAGCAGCAGCGCATCGAGCATGGTCGGATGGTTGGCGACGAAGATCACGCCGGGCTCGTTGCGCATCGGGTCCAGGCAGGTGGCGTCGATGCGCATCATCCCGGTCACGGACGCAAGCCACCAGAACATCCGGTAGGCCAAGGCGATCGTCATCCGGCCCAGCGCGCGTGCGGGCGCCACCGGCATCACCGGGTAGATCAGCATCGCGACGAGATTCCAGACCAGGGAAATCAGGCCCAGGAACAGCAGCAGCGCGTAGAGCATCAGCGCAAGCGGAATCGCCGTGAGAATGCGCAGCACGCGGTTCATCATGAAGGAAGGAATGGTCGGCCCCGATCGGTCGAGCGAGCGAGCCGCGGCTCAGGCCCGCAGCCGGCCGGCTGCGACCGTGTGGGCCTCGATCTCGACCAGCAGGTCGCTGCGGCAGATGTCGGCTTCCAGGTACACCGCATGGCGAACCATCGGGGCTTCGGCGCCGAGCGCGCTTTCGATCACGCCGCGCACCGCCTCGGTGTCGGCCGGATGGCGCACGTACACCACGCAGTCGAGTTCGGCCAGCGAGAAGGCCGCGGTGCCCCGTTCGTTGGCGGCGGCGATCACGGCTTCGAGGTTGCGCAGCGTTTCGCGGGTCTGCTCCAGCACGTCGCCGTGGTGCACGGTCTCGTGCCCGACGATGCTCGCGGTGCCCGAGATGAAGAGCGCGATGTTGCCGTCGCCGATGTCCGCCAGCGCAGCGCGCGAGAAGGTCGGCGAGCGCGGCCCATAGGTTTCGGGATAGCGGTAGGCCGAGACCTGCCGCGGGTTTTCGACCGGCAGCGGCGCCATCTGGCCCGCCAGGAAACGGATCGACAGCATGCCCTGGTGAATGCCCAGCGCGCAGGCCGCGGGCGCACCCTCGAAGGCCGCGCGGCCGGCTTCGAAGAAGGCTTCCTGCCGGCCGAGGTTGAACTGGCGGTAGCGCTCGAGCCCGCCGCCGTCGGCGTTGATCTGCGGCAGGTAGTTCCAGATGCGCTGCAGGTGCGGCGTGCCGGCCTGGTCGAGGGTCTTGAAAAGATCCCGGTACGCGCGGTGCGCGAGTTCGGCCAGGCCCTGCTTTTCGGCGGCTTCGTCGAGGTCGATGGCGCCGAGCAGCCAGTGCCCGTCGGTGCGCCATCGCGCGATGCCGGTGGTACCCGATCGGATGTGCGTGCCCGTCACGTGCCACACGTCGGCCATCGCGCCGTGCGAAGACAAGACGCGTGCATTGACGGTCGGCATCCACGCCACACCGTGCGGCGTGCCGTAGCCGAGCGCAGCGAAGGGCGCCTTGCCGTCGGTGGCCAGCGCCAGGCTGTCCGGCAACGAAAGGCGCTCGACGCGCAGATGAGAAGAGTTGTCGTCCTGAACTCGCACTGTCAACGGGCCTCGGCGGTCTGTTCTGGTTTGCTGGCGGTGTAGGCGGAAAAGACACCCAGGCTCGGGTATCGGCGCACGTCGGAGAAACCCGCCGCGCCCAGTGCCTGCATCACCCGTTCCGGCGGAATGCAGGCCTCGATGGTGTCCCAGTAGTAGCGCCACAGTTCGGAGGTGTCGCGCCGGCGGCCCACCACGCGGGCGATCAGCGGCACCACGGCACGCATGTAGCCCTTGAGCAGCGCCGTCGCGACGCGGCCTTCGGGCTTGGTGATTTCGAGCACCACCACGCGGCCGCCGGGGCGCAGCACGCGATGGAACTCGCTGAAGGCCGCGGCCACGTCGCTGATGTGGCGCATGGCGTAGCCCATGCTCACGAAATCGCAGCTGGCGTCCGGCCGGGGCAGGGCCTCCGCAACGCCCCGCACGAGTTCGACCCCGGGCAGCTTGACCTGCCCCATCATGCCGGGACTGGGGTCGACCCCCGTGAGTTGCCCCGTGGGGCCGATGATCTTCAGGGCCTCGCGCGCAACCAGCCCGGTGCCGATGCCCACGTCGAGCACCTGCGCCCCGGTGGCGAGGCCGGCCTGCTGCAGCGCAGCGCGGCGGTACGAAGGACCGGTGCCGAATGCGAGCACGCTCTCGATGCGGTCGTAGTCCGCGGCGGTGCTGTCGAAGATGCGAAGAAGGAACGCCTGATGCTCTACCTCGTTGTCGTAATACAGCGGCAGGGGCGCGTGGGGCGGCAGGGTGTCGGGATTCCCGGGCCCGACGGTAGGCGATGGCGTCATCGACGGATTATCACCAAAAGCTCCGCCCCGAAATCGCGTGCCCCGGCGGGCGTTGTGTGCGCCGGACAGTAAACTCGGAGCTTGCTTTGAAAACACAAGACAGCGAGATAGAAAGCCATGGCCGGACACAGCAAATGGGCAAACATTCAGCACCGGAAGGGCCGCCAGGACGAGAAGCGCGGCAAGCTCTGGACCCGTGCCATCCGTGAAATCACCGTGGCCGCCCGTGCCGGCGGGGGTGACCTCAGCGCCAACCCCCGGCTGCGGCTGGCGGTCGAAAAGGCCAAGGCGGTCAACCTGCCAATCGACACCGTCAAGCGCAACATCGACAAGGCCACCGGCAATCTCGAAGGCGTCAATTACGAAGAAATTCGTTACGAAGGGTACGGCATCGGCGGCGCGGCGATCATCGTCGACACCATGACCGACAACCGCGTGCGCACCGTGGCCGAAGTGCGCCATGCCTTTTCCAAGCACGGCGGCAACATGGGCACCGAAGGCTCGGTGGCTTTCCAGTTCAAGCACTGCGGCCAGATCATCTTTGCGCCCGGCACCGATGAAGACAAGGTGATGGAAGTGGCGCTCGACGCGGGCGCCGAAGACGTCGTCACCGACGACGACGGCGCCATCGAGGTGATCGCCGCCGTCGGCGATTTCGAAGTCGTCAAGAACGCGCTCGAAGCCGCCGGCCTGAAGCCCGAGGTGGCCGAAGTCACCATGCGTGCCGAGAACACGGTGGACGTGGCCGGCGAAGACGCCGCCAGGATGCAGAAGCTGCTCGACGTGCTCGAGGACCTGGACGACGTGCAGGCCGTCTATCACAACGCCTCGCTCTCTGAATGAGCGAATGAATGAACATGGATCCACAGCGAATGAAGAAGGCCCACGAATGAAGGTACTGGTTATTGGGGGTGGGGGCCGTGAACACGCCTTGGCGTGGCGGCTGGCGCAGGCCGGCCGGGTCAGCCGCGTGTACGTGGCGCCGGGCAACGGCGGCACCGTGAGCGACGAGCGCTACGACTGCATCGACATCGCCGAACCCGCCGCGCTGCGCGAATGGGCGATGAAGGAAAAGATCGCGCTGACCGTGGTCGGCCCCGAGGCACCGCTCGCGGCGGGCGTGGTGGACGAGTTCCGCGCGCACGGCCTGCGCATCTTCGGCCCGACGCAGGCCGCAGCACAGCTCGAGAGCTCCAAGGCGTTCTCGAAGGCGTTCATGAAGCGCCACAAGATCCCGACCGCCGAATACGAAACCTTCACCGACGCCGCAGCGGCCCATGCGTACATCGACGCCAAGGGCGCGCCGATCGTCGTCAAGGCCGATGGCCTGGCCGCCGGCAAGGGCGTGGTGGTGGCCATGACGGCGCAGGAGGCGCACGAGGCGGTCGACTTCATGCTGGTCGACAACAAGTTCGGCGTGTCGCACAACGACGGCGGCGCGCGCGTCGTCATCGAGGAATTCCTGCAGGGCGAGGAAGCCAGCTTCATCGTGCTGTGCGACGGCAAGAACGTCACCGCGCTCGCCACCAGCCAGGACCACAAGCGCCTGCTCGACAACGACGAAGGCCCCAACACCGGCGGCATGGGCGCGTATTCGCCCGCGCCGGTGGTCACGGCCGAGGTGCATGCGCGCGCGATGCGCGAGATCATCCTGCCGACCATCCGCGGCATGGAAAAGGACGGCATCCCGTACACCGGCTTCCTCTACGCCGGCCTGATGATCGATGCGGCCGGCCATCCGAAGACGCTCGAATTCAATTGCCGCATGGGCGACCCCGAGACGCAGCCGATCATGATGCGGCTCAAGTCCGATCTGTTCGAGGTGTTCTGGCACGCCACCGACGGCACGCTCGACCAGGTCGAACTGCAGTGGGACCGGCGCGTGGCGCTCGGCGTGGTGATGGCGGCGCACGGCTATCCGCTGTCGCCGCGCAAGGGCGACCGCATCACCGGCATCCCGGCCGAGGCGCCGGACGCCGTGGTGTTCCACGCCGGCACGACGCAGGAAGATGGCGAACTCAAGACCAGCGGCGGCCGCGTGCTCTGCGTGACCGTGCTGGCCGACAGCGTGAAGCAGGCCCAGCAGCGGGCCTACGAGGTGGCGGCGCGCGTTCGCTTCGACGGCGCGCAATACCGCAAGGACATCGGATTCCGCGCAGTGCATGCGCGCAACACGCCCCACGCCTGATGCAACAGACCAACCCGTCAGCAGTCAGCGACTACCTGCGCGGACTGCAGCAGTCGATCATTGCGGCAGTCGAGGCCGCCGACGGCGGCATCTGCGTGCACGATGCCTGGCACAAGGCGCTGGGCGAGCCGCTGCAGGGCCATGGCCTGACCTGCATCCTTGAGGGCGGCGCGCTGTTCGAGCGCGCAGGCTGCGGCTTCTCGCAGGTGCGGGGCCCCAAGCTGCCGCCTTCGGCCACGCAGAACCGGCCCGAACTCGCGGGCGCGCCCTTCGAGGCGATGGGCGTGTCGCTGGTGTTCCATCCGCGCAACCCCTACGTGCCGATCGTCCACATGAACGTGCGCATGCTCGCGGCGCTGCCCGAGGGCGGCGAGCCGGTCTGCTGGTTCGGCGGCGGCATGGACCTGACGCCGTGCTACGGCTTCGAGGAAGACGCGGTGCACTTCCACACCGTGTGCCGCGATGCGCTCGCACCCTTCGGCGGCGACAAGTACCCGCGCTTCAAGACCTGGTGCGACGACTATTTCTTCCTGAAGCACCGCAACGAGCAGCGCGGCATCGGCGGCATCTTCTTCGACGACTTTGCCGAGGGTGGTTTCGAGAACGGCTTCTCGCTGATCCGCGCGGTCGGCAATGCCTTCCTGCCGGCCTACCTGCCGCTGGTCGAGCGCCGCCGCGACACGCATTACGGCGAGCGCGAGCGCAACTTCCAGCTCTACCGGCGCGGGCGCTATGTGGAGTTCAACCTCGTGTGGGACCGCGGCACGCACTTCGGCCTGCAGTCGGGCGGGCGCACCGAATCGATCCTGCTGTCGATGCCGCCGCTGGCGAGCTGGGCCTACCGCCAGCAGCCCGAGCCGGGCAGCCCGGAGGCCGCGCTGTACAGCGACTTCATCGTGCGGCGCGACTGGTTGTGAGCCCCTCCGGCACGGCCCCGCGCATCGGCATCTTCGGCGGTGCCTTCGATCCGCCGCACAACGCCCATGTCGCGCTGGCCGAAGCCGCGCTGGCGCAACTCGACCTCGCCGAGCTGCACGTCATTCCCACGGGGCAGGCCTGGCACAAGAGCCGCGCATTGACACCGAAGGAAGATCGCCTGGCGATGACGCGGCTGGCTTTCGGCGGACTGAAGGGCACCGTCGTGATCGACAGCCGCGAAGTGCTGCGCGACGGCCCGACCTACACGCTCGACACCCTGCACGAATTGCAGAAGGAGCAGCCCGGCGCGCAACTCGTTCTGATCATGGGCGCCGACCAGGCGAGCGCGTTGCAGACCTGGCACGGCTGGCAGGCTATACTCGGCATTGCTATTGTTTCTGTAGCGTATCGCGCACTATCGACGGGTGGCACTGCCCGTTTTGATCCGAAAATGCTCCCAGGCCTCCCGGCTGGCGCGCGTTTCGAGGCGCTAGAACTGCCCGCCATGGACACCAGCGCCACCGAGATCCGGCGGCGCGCGGCGCTGGGCGTGGACATTTCCTCGCTGGTTCCGCCCACGGTTGCACGCTATATTGACCAACACCACCTCTACCGCTCTGCCTGATGACCACTGAAGCCGCCGCCAAGAAAGACACCCAAAAACTCCAGCGAGCCATCATCGATGGACTCGAAGACGTCAAGGCGCAGGACATCCAGGTATTCGACACGGAGCATCTTTCGCCGCTGTTCGAGCGCGTGATCGTCGCCTCGGGCACCTCCAACCGCCAGACCAAGGCGCTCGCTGCCAGCGTGCGCGACGCGGTGCGCGACGCCGGCTTCGGCAAGCCGCGCACCGAGGGCGAGGACAACGGCGAGTGGATCATCGTGGACTGCGGCGCGGCCGTGGCGCACATCATGCAGCCCGCCATCCGCCAGTACTACCACCTCGAAGAGATCTGGGGCGACAAGCCGGTGCGCGCCAAGCTCGGCGGTGCCAAGCCTGCCATGGCCAGTGCATCGAAGGTGAGCGAAGAGAAGAAGCCGGTCGCCGCGAAGATGCCCAACCTGCGCCGCGCGAGCGCCGCCAAGACCGCGATCCGCGCGGCCGAGCAGGAAGCCAAGGCCGAGAAGGCCGGCAGGTCTCCTGCGAAGAAGACCGCGGCCAAGAAGGCGCCGGCGAAGAAGACCACGACGGCACGCACGCCGGTCAAGGTCGTCGGCAAGCCCGCAGCGAAGAAGCCCGCAGCGAAGAAGCCTGCGGCCAAGAAGGTGGCGCCGGCCAAGAAGGCGCCAGCCCGCCGCGCATGAAGCTCCTGGTGGTCGCCGTCGGGCAGCGCATGCCCGACTGGGCGCAGACTGCCTGGGACGACTACGCCAAGCGCTTCCCGCCCGAGCTCAAGCTCGAGCTGCGCGCCGTCAAGACCGAACCCCGCGGCTCCAAGTCGCTGGAGACGCTTTACGCCGCCGAGCGTGAACGCATCGAGGGCGCCATCGCCCGGGGCATGCGCATCGTGGTGCTCGACGAGCGCGGCACCGCGCTTACCACCAAGGCGCTCGCCGCGCGCCTGCAGGCCTGGCAAGGCGAGGGCGACGACGTGGCCCTTGTCATCGGCGGGCCCGACGGCCTCGATCCGGCCTTCAAGGCCGCCGCTCATGAGCGCATCCGCCTGTCCGACCTGACCCTGCCGCACGCGATGGCGCGGGTGCTGCTGGTCGAGCAGCTGTACCGGGCGTGGTCGGTCAACGCGGGCCATCCGTACCACCGGGAATGACCGGCCCGGCCGCCTTGCTCGATGAGGCGGGCTATGCGCTTCTGCCCGCGTTGCTGCCGACCGGACCCCTGGACGACATTGCACTGTCGCTGGAGCCGTGGCTGCAAAAGGCCGTCGGCAGCCGAAATCTGCTGACGCAGCCGCAGTGCCGGGATATGGCGGCGCAACTGAAATCGCAGCTGGTCGACGCCGGACTGCTCGGCGGCGCGTCGAAGGCCGTGCAATGCACCTTGTTCGACAAGACGGCCGACCGGAACTGGCTCGTCGCGCTGCACCAGGACACATCGATTCCAGCCTCGGTGAGTCCGCCGGACGCCGCGTTGCCCGTGGCCGTCAAGGAAGGCGAGCCGTATGTGCAGCCGCCGGTGGACGTGCTCGAATCCCTGCTCGCCGTGCGCGTGCACCTGGACGACTGCGGCATCGACGCAGGCCCCTTGCGCGTGGTGCCGGGCAGCCACCGCGCGGGCCGACTCGGCGATCCGGAAGCACGAGCGCTGCGCGATGCGCGCGGCGAGGTGACCTGCATCGCCGCGCGGGGCGATGGCCTCGCGATGCGGCCCCTGCTGCTGCACGCCTCTTCGCGCGCCCGCATGCCTGTGCGCCGGCGCGTCCTTCATTTTCTGTTCGGACCCGAGTGCCTGCCGCACGGGCTGGTCTGGAATTTCACGGAGCCCTGAACTTGCCGGATTTCATCTACCTCGCGTCGCAAAGCCCGCGCCGCGCCCAGTTGCTCGGCCAATTCGGCGTTCGCCATGAATTGCTGCTGGCCGGTCCCGACGAGGACGCTGAGTCGCTCGAGGTGGTGCGACCCCACGAGTCGCCGACCGCGTACGTGCAGCGCGTCACGGCGCTGAAGCTCGATGCGGCGGTCGCGCGGCGCAAGCGCCTCGGGCTGGCCGACGCACCGGTGCTCTGCGCCGACACCACGGTCGCGCTCGGCCGCACCATCCTCGGCAAACCCGAGGATGCAGGCGACGCCGAACGCATGCTGGCGTTGCTGTCCGGCGCCACGCACCGCGTGCTGACGGCCGTGGCGCTGCAGCACGGCCGCCGCCGCCACGCAGCGCTCAGCGTGTCGCGCGTGCGCTTCGCGACGATCACCAGGAAACAGATCGCGCGCTACGCCGCCAGCGGCGAGCCGCTCGGCAAGGCCGGGGCCTATGCCATCCAGGGGGCGGCGGCCGCGTTCATCGAGCACATCAGCGGGTCCTATTCGGGCATCATGGGACTCCCGATGTTCGAGACCGCGCAACTGTTGCGGCAGGCGGGGATGTTTCCATGAGCACGCCCATGACACTCAAACCACGACTTTTTTCCAGAGCTGACGCGGATCCGGCTTCGCCGGGCCGCTGGCGGCGCCCCCCGGCAGGGGGGAAGGCGAAGCGACACGCAGTGCGCGCAGCCTGGGGGGCGAGCCTGTAATGCAAGACATTCTGATCAACTGGTCGCCGCAGGAGACCCGTGTGGCGCTGGTCGAGCACGGCGCGGTGCAGGAACTGCACGTCGAACGCACGCTGGAGCGCGGGCTGGTCGGCAACATCTACCTCGGCAAGGTCTCGCGCGTGCTGCCGGGCATGCAGTCGGCCTTCATCGACATCGGCCTCGAACGCACGGCCTTCCTGCATGTGGCCGACATCGTGGCGCCGTTCACGCCGGGCTCGCGGCCCAGTGCGCCGGCGCCCGAGCGCGACCACCGCAACGGCGGGCCGATGGTGCCGATCGAGAAGCAGGTGTTCGAAGGGCAGTCGCTGCTGGTGCAGGTGATCAAGGACCCGATCGGCACCAAGGGCGCACGGCTGTCGACGCAGATCAGCATCGCCGGGCGGCTCCTGGTGTTCCTGCCGCAGGACAACCACATCGGCGTGTCGCAGAAGATTCCCTCGGAGCAGCGCGAGTCGCTGCGTTCGCGCATGCTGGCGCTGATCGAGGCGGCCGCGGCGGCCGACAGCGGCGGCGTGGTGCCGGCCAACACCGGCGGCTTCATCCTGCGCACCAACGGCGAAGACTCGTCCGACGCCGAACTGGCCGAGGACATCGCCTACCTGCGCAAGACCTGGTCGCGCATCCGCGACGCGTCGAGCAAGCTGCCGCCGATGTCGCTGCTGCACCAGGACCTGAGCCTGCTGCAGCGCGTGCTGCGCGACATGACCAGCGAAGACACGCAGACCATCCGCATCGATTCGCGCGAGCAGTTCGAGGTGCTGCTCAAGTTCGGCCTCGAGTTCATGCCACAGGCCGCGGGCAAGCTGCAGCACTACAAGGGCGAGCGGCCGATCTTCGACCTGTATTCGGTGGACGAGGAAATCGCCAAGGCACTGGGCCGCCGCGTCGAACTCAAGTCGGGCGGCTATCTCGTGGTCGACCAGACCGAGGCGCTGACCACGGTGGACGTGAACACCGGCGGCTTCGTCGGCGCGCGCAACTTCGACGACACGATCTTCAAGACCAACCTCGAAGCGGCCCAGGCGATTGCGCGGCAACTGCGGCTGCGCAACCTGGGCGGCATCATCATCGTCGACTTCATCGACATGGGGCGCGACGACCACCGCGAGCAGGTGCTGGCCGAATTCCGCAAGCAGCTGGCGCGCGACCGGGTCAAGACCACGGCCGGCGGTTTCTCGCAGCTCGGGCTGGTGGAGATGACGCGCAAGCGCACCCGCGAATCGCTGGCCCACATGCTGTGCGAACCCTGCGCGGCCTGCGGCGGGCAGGGCATCGTGAAGACCGCGCGCAGCGTGGCCTACGACGTGATGCGCGAGATCCTGCGCGAAGCGCGCCAGTTCACGCCGCGCGAGTTCCGCATCGTGTCGTCGCCGCAGGTGATCGAGTTGTTCCTCGACGAGGAGAGCCAGCACCTGGCGGGGCTGAGCGACTTCATCGGGAAGCCGATCTCGTTGCAGTCGGAGCCCGCCATCGGGCAGGGTCAATACGACATCGTCCTGCTCTGAGGGCTCAGAGCGTCGGGTCCTGCCCTGGCGTTGCGCTGCGCACCGCGAGCGTCTGCAGGCGTGCATAGAGCCCGTCCAGCGCCATCAGCTGCGCGTGGCTGCCCTGCTCGGCGATCCGGCCTTGCTCCATCACGATGATGCGGTCGGCGTGCTGGATCGTTGAAAGACGGTGGGCCACGATCAGCGTGGTGCGGTTCTGCATCAGGCGCTGCAGGGCATCCTGCACCAGCCGCTCGGACTCGGTGTCGAGCGCCGAGGTTGCTTCGTCGAGCAGCAGCACGGGGGCATTTTTGTAGAGCGCACGCGCAATGGCGAGCCGCTGGCGCTGACCGCCGGAGAGCTGCGTGGCGTTGTGGCCGAGCACCGTGTCCATGCCCTGGGGCAGGCTCTCGACGTGGGCGCTCAGGTTGGCTGCGACCAGGCATTCGGTGACGCGCTCGCGGTCGATCTCCGAGCCCAGCGCCACGTTGGCCGCCAGGGTCTCGTTGAGCATGACCACGTCCTGGCTCACCATCGCGAACTGCGCACGCAGGCTCTTCAACTGCCACTCGCTGGTGTCGTGCCCGTCGAGCAGCACCTGTCCGCCGCTGGGCTGCACGAAGCGCGGCAGCAGGTTGACCAGTGTGGTCTTGCCCGACCCCGAAGGTCCGACGAAGGCCACCACCTGCCCGGGCTCGATGGTGAGGCTCACGCCGTCGAGCGCACGCTGTTCGTCGTCGCCGCGGTAGCTGACCCGCACGTCGCGCAGCTCGATGCGGCCCTCGGCATGCGCGATCTCGAAGCTGCCCTGCGATTCGGGCGCGACCTCGTCGACCAGGATCAGGCCGCGTTCGAGCGCGGCGAGCCCGCGCGTGATCGGGCCGGCCACTTCGGCCAGGCGCCGGATCGGTGCGATCAGCATCAGCATGGCCGTGATGTAGGCGACGAATCCGCCCACGGTGAAGCCCTGCTTGCCGCTTTGCCAGAGGGCGATCATCACCACGATCGACAGCGCGAGCGAGGCCATCATCTGCGTGAGCGGCGTGGTGGCGGCCTGGGCGATGGTGGACTTCACGGCCAGGCGATTGAGCCGCTGGCTCAACTGCTCGAAGCGCCGTTCCTGGGCCTGCTCCGCACCGTGCAGCCGCACGACGCGGTGGGCGAGCACGTTTTCCTCGACCACGTAGGCCAGCTCGTCGGTCGCCTGCTGGCCCTGCTGGGTCAGCTTGTAAAGCCGCCTGGAGAACACCTTCATGATCCAGGAGATGCTCGGCACCAGGAAGGCGACGATCAGCGTCAGCTTCCAGTTGAGATAGACCAGGTAGCCCAGGAGCGCAATCAGCGTGAAGCCGTCGCGCGAAAGCCCGAGCAGCGCCTGCACCAGCAGCATCGCGCCGGTCTGCACCTCGTACACCACCGTGTTCGACAGGGCGCTCGCCGACTGGCGCGTGAACAGCGCGAGCTCGGCGCCGAGCAGCCGCTCGAACAGCACCCGGCGCAGCTTCTGCATGCCTTCGTTGGCAATGCGCGACAGCGCGTACTGGGAGATGAATTGCGCGATGCCGCGCACGGCGAACAGCATCAGCACGGCGGCGGGAACGAACCACAGCGGCATCTCGCCGCGGGTGAAGCCCCGGTCGAGCAATGGCTTCAGGAGGGCGGCCATCAGCGGTTCGGTGAGCGCCGCCAGCATGGCCCCGCAGAGCCCCACGGCCCACCATTTGCGCGAGCTGCCGAACCAGGTCATGAGTCGCGCCAGACGGCGCATCAGGGGAGGGCGCGCGTTCTCGCTGCCAGGGGATGCTTGCATGGCGGCGAATTCTACGGGCGGCCCTGAAGCGGCCTTTGGAGAGGGCTGTAGGACCGAATCGCCGGATAAACGTTTTGTGACGGAGCGGCCAAACCAGTGTGTAACATGTGGCCCGTTGCGTCGGACCGAAACTTTTTGTCCGAAAACCTCTCCGAACCGCATGAACAAGCCGTTGCCTGCACTTATTCCAACTCCTTCTTCATCGCTATTTGCTCGCCGCACGCTCATTGCGGCCCTTGCTGCCACCCCCATGCTTCCTGCGCTGGCCCAGTTCCGGGTCGAAGTGTCGGGTGTCGGGCTGACGCAATTGCCAATCGCGCTCGTTCCCTTCAAGGGCCAGGACGCCTCGCCCCAGAAGATTTCCGAGATCGTCCAGGCGGACCTGGAACGCAGCGGCCAGTTCCGCGGCGTCGATGCCTCGGGCCAGGCGCTGGACGAAGCCTCGCGTCCCGACCTGTCGCTGTGGCGCCAGCGCACCGCCGACTCGCTGGTGGTGGGCAGCGTCACCCGGCTCGCAGACGGCCGCTTCGATGTGAAGTTCCGCCTGTGGGACGTGGTGAAGGGGCAGGACCTCGGTGGCCAGAGCTATACGGTTCCGCAGGGGGACCTTCGCCTCGCCTCGCACCGCATTGCCGACTACGTCTATGAAAAGCTGACCGGCGAGAAAGGCATCTTCTCGACCCGCATCGCCTACGTCACCAAGGGCGGCAGCCGCTACTCGCTGTGGGTGGCCGATGCCGACGGCGAGAACGCACAGGCCGCGCTCGCCAGCCCCGAGCCGATCATCTCGCCCTGCTGGTCGTCCAATGGCCAGCAGCTGGCCTATGTGTCCTTCGAGTCGCGCAAGCCCGTGGTCTACGTGCACAACGTGGCCAGCGGGCAGCGCCGCCTGCTGGCGAACTTCAAGGGTTCCAACAGCGCACCGGCCTGGGCGCCGGACGGCGGCTCGCTCGCCGTCACGCTCAGCCGCGACGGCGGCTCGCAGCTCTACACCATCCCGGCCGGCGGCGGCGAACCGCGCCGCCTGACCCAGAGCTCGAGCATCGACACCGAGCCCGTGTACTCGGCCGATGGCAGCACGATCTACTTCGTGAGCGACCGCGGCGGTGCGCCGCAGATCTACAAGATGAGTGCCAGCGGCGGCAACCCGACCCGGGTCACCTTCAGCGGCACCTACAACATCTCTCCGTCCGTCAGCGGCGACGGCCGGTGGTTGGCCTACATCTCGCGCGTGGGCGGTGCCTTCAAACTCCAGGTGATGGAGTTGGCGACCGGCAATGTTGCGTCCATCACCGACACCACGGCCGACGAGAGTCCGAGTTTCGCCCCCAACAGCAAGCTGATCGTCTATGCAACGCACCTGCAAGGCCGCGAAGCACTCATGACGACCACGCTCGACGGAAAAATAAAGGCACGGCTCGCGGGGCAGGCGGGAGACATCAGAGAACCGGACTGGGGTCCGTTTCAAAAGCAATGACCAAGGTTTATTTGAGGAGTTCGTAATGTTGAAACGCACAATTTATTCGCTGGCCATCGTGGCTCTCATCGCTGGTTGCTCGTCGGGCACGAAGCTCAACGACACGCCTGTCACCGACGGCCGCGGCAGCGCAGGCCAGCAAGGCGGCGCCAGCACCGTGACCCCGGTCAACGCCGATCCGAATGCGGGCACGGCGCAAGGCCCGGTCGGCGTGGCACGCATCGTGTACTTCGACTACGACAGCTACACGGTCAAGCCCGAGTTCCAGTCGATCATCGACGGCCATGCGCGTTTCCTCAAGGGCGCGACGCAGCGCCGCATCTCGATCGAAGGCCACACCGACGAACGTGGCGGCCGCGAATACAACCTGGCACTGGGCCAGAAGCGTGCCGAAGCCGTCCGCCGTGCGCTGACGCTGCTGGGCGTGAGCGACAACCAGATCGAAGCCGTGAGCTTCGGCAAGGAAAAGCCGGCCGTCCAGGGTTCGGGCGAAGAGGCGTGGGCTCAGAACCGCCGCGCTGAAATCAGATACACCCGGTGATGCCACGCGCTCTTCTGCGGGGCGCGGCGCTGGCTGCCGCCTTGCTTTGCGTCTCGATGGGGTCGCAAGCCGCACTGTTCGAGGATGACGAGGCGCGCCGCGCCATCCTCGACCTGCGGCAGCGCGTCGAGGCCATGCGCCAGCAAACCGATCAGCGGCTGACCGACGAGAACGGCCAGCTGCGCCGCAGCCTGCTCGACCTGCAGAACCAGATCGAGCAGATGCGGGGCGACCTCGCGCGCATGACCGGCCAGAACGAGCAGCTCATGCGCACGCTGAGCGACATGCAGTCGCGCCAGAGCACCATCGACGACAAGCTCAAGCAGAGCGAGCCGTCCAGGGTGACGGTCGACGGCCGCGAGTTCACCGCCGATCCCAAGGAAAAGGCCGACTTCGATGCGGCGCTCGGCGTGTTCCGATCGGGCCAGTTCGCGCAGTCGCAAACGGCCTTTGCCGAGTTCATCAAGCGCTACCCGCAAAGCGGCTACAACGCCTCGGCGCTGTTCTGGCTCGGCAATGCGCAGTACGCTACGCGCAACTACAACGAGGCCATCGCGAACTTCCGCTCGATGCTCTCGCTCGCGCCCGATCACGCCAAGGCCCCCGAGGCCGTGCTGTCGATCGCGAACTGCCAGATCGAGCTGAAGGACACGCGTGCGGCACGCCGCACGCTGGAAGACCTGACCAAGGCCTATCCGCAATCCGAAGCCGCACAGGCCGGCCGCGAGCGTCTCTCGCGCCTGCGATAGTGCCGGCGGAGCCCTCCGCTTGAGCGCGATCACCCCTGCAGCGTTTGCAACGGCCGCCGCGGATGTCGTCACCGACACCGCGGCGCCTGACTTCGCGCGCCGCTTCGGCGGGCTCGAACGGCTCTACGGCGTGGCCGGTGCCGAGCGCATCCGCAACGCCCACGTGCTCGTTGCCGGCATCGGCGGCGTGGGTTCGTGGGCGGTCGAGGCATTGGCGCGCAGCGGGGTGGGGCGATTGACGCTGGTCGATCTCGACCATGTGTCGGAGTCGAACATCAACCGCCAGATCCACGCGCTCGACACGACCGTGGGGCAGGCCAAGGTCGAAGCCATGCGCGACCGCATCGCGCAGATCAACCCCGACTGCAAGGTGCTCGCGCTCGACGAGTTCGTCGAGCCCGGCAATTGGACGGCGCTGCTCGATGCAGCGCAGGCCGCGAACGGCCCGGCAACGGCCGTCATCGACGCCTGCGACCAGGTGAAGGCCAAGCTCACCATGGCCGCATGGGCACGCGCATCGCGCGCCGCCTTCATCACGGTCGGTGCGGCAGGCGGTAAGCGGCAGGCGCACAAGGTCGACATCGACGATCTTTCGCTCGTCACGCACGATCCGTTGCTCGCCCAGCTTCGCCAGCGTCTTCGCAAGGACCATGGCGCGCCGCGCGAAGGCCGCAAGATCGGCGTCACCTGCGTCTTCAGCCGCGAGAGCGTGGCGCCGCCCGATGCGTCCTGCGCGATCGAAGGCGACGGTTCGCTCAACTGTCACGGCTACGGTTCGGTGGTGAGCGTCACTGCCACCTTCGGTCAATGTGCGGCAGGGTGGGTCCTCGACAAAATCGCGAGCAACGCCACGCTATAATCTTTGGCTTTGCTGGATTTAACGCCGGCAAGAGTCAAACGAAAAAGAAAAATGGTTCCGGGACGTTAGCTCAGTTGGTAGAGCAGCGGACTTTTAATCCGTTGGTCACTGGTTCGAATCCAGTACGTCCTACCAGAACCATTTCCTCTGAAGACATCTCGTCCAAGGCCGCCGTCAAGCGGCCTTTTTCTTTGCCGCTGTGGGGGAGTTTTTGCCCACGAGGTCCACGGCCGCGGCACCGCCCCAACTACCTCCTCGCTGCCCGTAGGGGCTTTCACTGACAAGCCTTCCGTTGTCAGGTAGAAGTCAGGTATTCAATCCAAGATTGAATCCCAAAGTATTACTTTTGCTCGCGGACTCCACCCGGACCTCGTGTCAGGGGCAGGAGCCCAAAAAGCGATCCGGAGGGTGCGATGTGCGTGACCAACACGAATTCTGTCGAGGCTTCGGAAGCGACGTATCGGGTGTGGACGGACGATCCTGACGGCTTCTCTACCCAGAGGATCGCGCCGATACACCACAACTTTCACGAGCATCCCCTGTTCCAGGTGCCCGAACTCGTGAAGCTCGGGATGGAACTCTCCAAGCTGGACCAATGCCGGTTCATGGATCCGAAGAGGACGGTCGCGTCCAGGCTCGCGCACGATGGCCGGCCTCCCGATGGGCGCAGCATCGAGGAGTTCTTCGAGCGCATGGAGGAGCCGGGTTCGTCGGTTTCCTTCTACAACATCGAAGTCATTCCCCGCTATCAGGCCCTGCTGATGTCGGTGGTGAACTCGATGCGCTCCCTGGTCGAGCGCGAGCAACCGGACATCTTCAGGGTGAACGGATTCGTCTTCTTCTCCGCGCCGCCTTCCGTCACGCCCTTTCACATCGATCGCGAGAACAACTTCTGGCTGCAGTTGCATGGGCGCAAGACCCTCAATGTCTGGGATCACCGCGATCGCACCATCGTGCCGGCCGACGGCGTGGAGGATTACATCGTCACGCAGTCGCTCCAGAAAGTGCGCTTCAGCGAGGCGTTCCTGCCGCGCGGGCTGGAGTTCGATGCGCAGCCGGGGGATGCCATCTACTTCCCGAGCACCTCGCCCCACATGACGAGATCCAAGGCCGACCGGGCCGCCCCCCCTGGTGATCGCCTGTCGATCTCGATCGGGGTGACCTTCTACACCGCCGTCACGCGCGAGGTGGCCCGCATTCACCAGGTGAACCGGCTGATGCGCAAGTGCGGCCTGTCACCCTCGTATCCGGGGGAGTCGCCCACCGCGGACGCGGTCAAATCGGCCGTCGGCGGCTGGGTCGGCGCCGGGCGTGCCCGGCTCGGAGTCGCGCGCGCCCGGCTCATCAGCATGACCTCGGGGCGACGCTTCCGCCACACGCCGCCTCCGGGCTCCTACTGAACAACGGGCCCGCGCGGGGGCCCCTGAACTCTTGCTGCGGTACCGGCCCATGCACCGGCCGGTCGCGGCCTTTGCGCCTTCTTGCCCTGGATATCCAGCGCACGGCGTGGGTATGCATACTGCGCCCATGCTCACACCGCCCTTGCCATCGCGCCTTCGACCCGCCCGGTGGGCGGGCGTTCTTCCGGCATTCACAAGCCTGTCCGCGCGTGGATGCCGGCCTTGCTTGACACATTGGAGACCCGTCGATGGGCTTGTTTCGCAGGTCCATTGCGCTTGTATCTTTCTCGCCGCGATCGGGATGCGTTCGGGCGGTTCTGCGCTGGGAGGGGTCTTCTTCATCCCTGCAGTGCTTGTCGCCTTCTTCGCGCTCGTCGTCGTGATATTCAACCGCCCGATCCTGACGGTCAGCCCGCAAAGAGCTTGGCCAGCGCGGTGAGCACCATGCGCCAGTTCTTCTCGTAGTCGGCCTTGTGCTCGACGTCCGATGGCTTGGCGTCGCCGAGGAGATTGGACTGCGTCAACGTGACTTCGGTGCCCTGGCCCCGGGGCGCCAGGTCGAAGGTCACGACGTGGTAGTTCTCCGGCGCATCCGGCGCGCCCGACATCGCGCTCCAGTGCGAAAAAGCGAGCCGGCGGCCCGGTTCGGCCACGAGGATCTCGCCCTTGTCCTCGTAGCGTTTCCCGTTGTACTCGCCCCGCATGCGGACAGGCTCGCCGACCTTCCAGCTGCTCTCGACGTCCGCGCCGAAGAAGAACTGCCTGAGTTTCGCGGGCGTGGTCAATGCGTTCCAGACCTCGTCCGGCGAAGCGTCGACGGTCTGCGAAACCTGGGCTGTGGGCTCATTCATGGAAATACTCCTTGCAAGCTTTTCCAGACTCTGGGCGCGTCCGCTGAACCCGCCAATCGCCTCGGCTCCCGTTTGGCCGTGCGCGGCAGCCTACACGGCGCGACGCCCCAAAAAAACAGCCCGCACAAGGCGGGCTGGAAGGTGACCTGCTGGAGGAGGGAGGATCAGAGAGGTGCAGGTCACGGGAGAGCCCCGACTATGCGCCGCAAACCTGCACGCAACCTGACCTGCGTGCGCCATCAATCCTCGTCTTCCCACTTCCCGATGACGATGCCGAGCACGGTGAAGGCCGTGCGGATCGGCTCGTGCTTGGGGTTGAGCGGCAGCAGCCAACGGCGGCCATCCTCTTCCTTGAAGACCTTGAAAGTGACTTCGCCGCTGTCGGTGAGCCGGGCGATGATGCGCTGGCCATCCGTGGGCATCGCCTGCTGCGTGTCGACGAAGACGATCGACTCCGCGGGGTAGCTTTTCATGTGGCCGCTGGTCGCGGTCATGCTGTCGCCGCGCACGCGCAGCGCGTAGGTGCTGTCGGGGTCGTGCTGGGCGATGCAGGGAAGCCAGCGGTCGGCCTCGATCTGCTGCCGCGCGGCGTTGTTCCAGACAGCGGCCTGCGCCCATGTGATCAAGGGCACGGTGCCGGGCGTCTGGGGCTCGAACGAGGGCCCGGCCGGCGGCGTGCGCGTGACCCTGTAGGGCGCCGGGGGCTCGTTCACGTTGTTGCGCGCCGGGCGGATCTGCACCGGGTCCCACGGCGCCGGGCCGTCGCCGGTGTCGAGCCAATTGGGATCGGCGCGATAGACGCGCGCCAGGGCAAGCAGGCTCAGGGTGCGGCTGGTGTCCCCTCGTTCGATTTTCGAGATGCTCGACTGCTTGACGCCGGAAGCGGCCTCGGCCTGCTTCTGGGTCATCTTGGCGAATTTGCGGGCGGCGAGCGCGCGCTTGGCGATAGTCTCCATGGAGTGGAGATTCAAGCGCAGATGAATATTCCTTTTGGACTCTAAAATATTAAAAAAAGGGAGTAACTGCCATGAAGCCACGCGAGTTGGTGCTGGCGCTGAGAGCCATGGGGCTGACGCAAAAGCAGATCCAGGAACGAACCGGAATTCCGCAGCCGACGATCAGCAAGATCGGCCTGGGACGGGTGGGCGACGTGATGTCGCGCCACTACGTCGCGCTGCTGGCCGCCTACGAGCAACGGGTGAGAGAGGAGGCGATCCAGCCGGCGCCGCCCTGCCGCCGCTCCCCCGGCCACAACGACTGATCGGTGCGCAGGCCATCACCGTCGGGCCTGTGGCTCGACCGCGCGCTCTGCGTGCTGCTGGCGCTGCTGTCCGCGGCGGCGCTCTTCTACGGGGCGCTGGCCGGCGACCACGTCATCGCCGGCATTGCACTTTTCGGACTGATCGGCGCGGCGCAACTGGCCGTGACCTTGTTCGACGATGCCGCGCTCAGGCGTGCGCGTGCGCATCGGGAGGCGCTAGACCGAGTGTGGCACTGACGCGCACGCAGTCCTTGATGTGCTGCTCGCCCAGCGCACGAAGGGCCGCGTAGCCCAGCATGGCGGACACGATCTGGCCGGCAATGGGGACGTACTTGGTGGCCTGCTTGGCGGTCAGGCGCACGCCGGCGTGCTTGGCGAGCCTGATCAGCAGGTCGCGGGTGACGAGCCGGCCGACCAGCAGCGCGCCGACCGTGGTCGCGGCCTTCTGGATGCGCTCGCGCTGGTAGGGAGCGAGCCTCTCGACCTGGGTGACCGAGAGCCCGAACTCGGCGCTGATCTGCGGCACCAGCCGCGAAAGCAGGGCGGCATCGGCCGCCCAGTCGATGCCGGGCAGGGGCACGGCACTGGCGGCGGCCGCCATCAGGGCCTTGCGGCCGATCAGGCGCCGGCTGCGGCGGATGGCCGCGATCAGCTTTTCGTCGCCCCGGGCCAGTTCGATGGCAGATGGCATGGCGGTGCCCTTTCCCTTTGTCAGCCTAGGCCGCGAGTGCCTCCAGCTGGTCCGAGAGGGCCAGCCAGCGCTCTTCGAGTCGGCTGATTTCGTCGTTGAGCGATTTCAGCCGCTTGCCGGCGTCGGCGATCTCGGCCGGCGGGAGCGGTTGGGCCAGGCGCGCCTCGAGCGCGGCGCGCTCGGTGCCGGCTGCGGCCAGGCGTTCGTCGATCTGGGCGATCTCGCGCTTGATCGGCTTGGCCTGGTCGCTGCGCTGCTGGCGGTCCTGGGCGCCGCTCGCCTTTGCCGGGGTTGCCGCTGCCGCCGCCACTGCGCTCTCCGCTTCGCGCACCGCGATCTTGGCTTCTTCGCGCAGCCGCTTGGCTTCGTCCAGCAGGTAGCGCTGGTAGTCGTCGAGGTCGCCGTCGAAGTCGGTGACGACGCCGCGGCCCACCAGCCAGAACTCGTCGCACACCGAGCGCAGCAGCGCACGGTCGTGGCTCACCAGCATCAGCGTGCCTTCGAACTCGTTGAGCGCCACGGCCAGGGCCTCGCGGGTGGCGAGGTCCAGGTGGTTGGTGGGCTCGTCCAGCAGCAGCAGGTTGGGGCGCTGCCAGACCATCATCGCGAGCACGAGGCGGGCCTTCTCGCCGCCGCTCATGGTGCCCACGGGCTGCTTGACCATGTCGCCGCTGAAGTTGAAGCTGCCGAGGAAGCCGCGCAGCGCCTGCTCGCCGGTGCTTTCCTTGACGGCGCTGCCCAGCTCGCGGGCCATGCGCACCATGTGTTCGAGCGGGTTGTCCTGCGGGCGTAGCACATCGAGTTCCTGCTGCGCGAAGTAGCCGATGTTGAGGCCCTTGCCCTCGGTGACTTCGCCGGCCAGCGCACCCATTTCGCGCGCGATGGTCTTCACCAGCGTCGACTTGCCCTGGCCGTTGGCGCCCAGGATGCCGATGCGCTGGCCCGCCAGCACCGAGCGGCTCACGCCGCGCAGGATGGTCTTGGGCGCCTCGTTTTCGATCTCGTAGCCGAAGCTCGCGTTGGCGATCGAGAGCATCGGGTTCGGGATGTTCCCCGGCTCCTTGAACTCGAAGGTGAAGTCGGCCTCGGCCAGCAGCGGCGCGACCTTTTCCATGCGCTCCAGCGCCTTCACGCGGCTCTGCGCCTGCTTGGCCTTGCTGGCCTTGGCCTTGAAGCGGTCGATGAACTTCTGCAGGTGGGCGATCTTGTCCTGCTGCTTGGAGAAGGCGACCTGCTGCTGCTCCATCTGCAGCGCACGCATCTCTTCGAACTTGCTGTAGTTGCCGCCGTAGCGCGTGAGCTGGGCGTTCGCGATGTGCAGGGTGACGTCGGTCACGGCGTCGAGGAACTCGCGGTCGTGGCTGATGACGATCATGGTGCCGGCGTACTTCTGCAGCCAGGCTTCCAGCCACACCAGGGCGTCCAGGTCCAGGTGATTGGTGGGTTCGTCGAGCAGCAGCAGGTCGCTCGGGCACATCAGCGCACGGGCCAGCTGCAGGCGCATGCGCCAGCCGCCCGAGAAGCTGTTGACGGGGCCGTCGAGCTCGTGCGACTTGAAGCCCAACCCGAGGATCAGCGCCTGCGCGCGCGGCACGGCGTCGTGCTCGCCGGCGTCGGCGAGGTCGGTGTAGGCGTGGGCCAGCTCCATGCCGATGTCGGCGTCGTCGGGGTTCTCGGCGTAGGCGGCCTCGATGGCCGCGAGCGTGGCGCGCAGCTCGGCCAGCCGGGTGTCGCCGCCGACCACGAAGTCGGTGGCCGAGTCCTCGGTTTCGGGCATGTCCTGCGCGACCTGCGCCATGCGCCATTGCTTGGGCACATAGAAGTCGCCGCCGTCTTCGTGCAGCGAGCCGTTGAAGAGCGCGAACAGCGTCGACTTGCCGGCGCCGTTGCGCCCGACGAGGCCGACCTTTTCACCGGGGTTGATGGTGACGGTGGCGCCGTCGAGCAGTTTCTTGGCGCTGCGGCGAAGAATGACGTTTTTGAGAGTAATCATGAAATAGGAACCGTAGGGGTGATTATCCCGTCCAGCCCCGGGCGGCCTGGCGCGAAGGGGCAAATGGGGACATCACCCGATGAAGGGGGGACCGCAGCCGGGGCTGCGACAAGGCGGCTGAAAGGGGCTTGGGCGGGCGCCGCTAACGCGCGCCGGCGCCGGCCAGCAAGGCGGTCCGGGTCACGAGCAGGACCTGGTCCTCGCCTGCGGAGGTTTCGAGCCACACCACCTCGAGCTGCGGAAACGCTGCCTCGAAATAATCGCGCTCGTTGCCGATTTCCAGCACCAGCACCGCCTGCTCGCTCATGCGCGAGGGCGCGTCGGCGAACAGCTGGCGGATGAAATCCATGCCGTCGGCACCGCCTGCGAGCGCCAGTTCGGGCTCGGCACGGTATTCGGCGGGCAGGGCGGCCATGCTGGCGCTGTTGACGTAGGGCGGGTTGCACAGCACCAGGTCGTACGGGCCGGGCACGTTGGCCAGGCCGTCGGATTGGATCAGCGTGACGCGCGCGTCGAGTTCATGGCGGGTGACGTTGATGGCGGCCACCTCGAGCGCCTCGACGGACAGGTCGGCGGCGTCCACCGTCACGTCCGGGTAGGTCAGGGCCGCGATGACGGCCAGGCTGCCGTTGCCGGTGCACAGGTCGAGCACGCGCTGCGTGTGCTCGCCGAGCCAGTAGTCGATGCTGCCGTCGGCAATCAGCTCGGCAATGAAGCTGCGCGGCACGATGGCGCGCTCGTCCACGTAGAAGGGCACGCCTTGCAGCCAGGCTTCCTTGGTGAGGTAGGCAGCGGGCTTGCGCGTGGCGATGCGCTCGTCGAGCAGCGCCGCGACCTTGCCGGCGTCGGCCGGCGAGACGGCCGTGTCGGCCACCGCGTCGATGTCGTCCAGCGGCAGCTTCAGGCGCCACAGCACCAGCCACGCGGCTTCGTCGAAGGCGTTGGCCGTTCCGTGACCGAAGGCGACGCCGGCTTCTTCCAGCCGCTTCGCGCCGGCTTCGATGAGTTCGATGACGGTACTCATCAGGCGAGCGAGGCTTCGAGCCGGTCCAGCGTGCGCTTGTAGATGTTCTTTAGCGTCTCGATCTCGGCCACGTCGATGTGCTCGTCGATCTTGTGGATGCTGGCGTTGACCGGGCCCAGCTCAACCACCTGCTTGCAGATCTTGGCGATGAAGCGCGCATCGCTCGTGCCGCCGCTGGTCGAGAGCTCGGTCGTGATGCCGGTTTCATCGGCAATGGCTGCTTGCACCGAGGTGACGAGTTCGCCGGGCGTGGTCAAGAAGGGCAGGCCGCCGACCGTCCACGCGAGCGTGTAGTCCACGCCGTGCGCATCGAGAACTGCGTGCACGCGCTGCTGCAGCGACTCGGGTGTCGATTCGGTCGAGAAGCGGAAGTTGAAGTCGATGACCGCATTGCCCGGGATCACGTTGCTCGCGCCGGTGCCCGCGTGGAAATTGCTGATCTGCCAGCTCGTGGGCTGGAACCAGGCGTTGCCCGCATCCCAGCCGCCGGCCGTGTTGAGGGCCACCAGCTCGGCCAGCGCGGGCGCCACCGCGTGCACCGGGTTCTTCGCGAGGTGCGGGTAGGCGATGTGGCCCTGCACGCCCCGGACCGTGAGCTTGCCGCTCATGGTGCCGCGGCGGCCGTTCTTGATCATGTCGCCGCAGCGCTCCACGGCCGTGGGCTCGCCGACGATGCAGTAGTCGAGCACTTCGCCGCGCGCGGCCAGCGTGTTGCAGACGACGACCGTGCCGTCGACGGCCGGGCCTTCTTCATCGCTGGTGAGCAGCAGGGCCAGCGTGAGCTTCGGGTCGGGCGTGGCCTGCAGGAATTCCTCGATCGACACCACGAAGGCGGCCACCGAGGTCTTCATGTCGCAGGCGCCGCGGCCGTAGAGCCTGCCGCCGCGGTGCGTGGGCGTGAACGGGTGGCTGGCCCACTGCTCGACGGGGCCGGTGGGCACCACGTCGGTGTGGCCGGCAAACACCAGCGTCTTGCTCGCCGCGGCGCGGGCCGGGCGGCGCACTGCCCAGAGGTTGGTCACGCGGAAATCCGCGGGGCCGCTCTCGATGGTCTCGAGCGTGAAGCCCAGTGGCGCCAGCCGTTCGCCGAGGATCTGTTGGCAGCCCGCATCGTCGGGGGTGACCGAGGGGCGCGAGATGAGTTGTTCGGCGAGCTGGAGCGTACGGGACATCGGGAAAGGGGTTCGTTCAGAACTTCACGTCGAGCGTGATGTCGGTGAAAGTGGGTTCGTCGACCTGGTCCGTGAGGTTGCGGTCGTCGATCTGCTGCTTGGGGGCGGCGCGGTTCTGCAGGCGCCACAGCAGGTTGGTGGGCGAGTCGGAGTGGGCCAGGCCCTCTTCGCGCGTCACGCGCTCTTCGATGATGAGGCGGGCAATGTCTTCCTCGAAGGTCTGCGAGCCTTCGGCCATCGATTGCTCCATGGCTTCCTTCACGGCGGAGAAGTCGCCCTTTTCGATCAGGTCGGCCACCAGTGCGGTGTTGAGCATGACCTCGAGCGCAGGCACGCGTGCGCCGGCCGGCGTGCGCAGCAGGCGCTGCGACACGATGGCGCGCAGCGCACCGCCCAGGTCGCCCAGCAGCGTGGGGCGCACTTCGACCGGGAAGAAGCTCAGGATGCGGTTCAGCGCGCGGTAGCTGTTGTTGGCGTGCAGCGTGGCCACGCAGAGGTGGCCCGACTGCGCGTAGGCAATGGCGGCCGTCATGGTTTCGCGGTCGCGGATTTCGCCGATCTGGATCACGTCGGGCGCCTGGCGCAGCGCGTTCTTGAGCGCGGTGTGCAGCGAGGTGGTGTCGCTGCCCACGTCGCGCTGGTTCACCAGCGATTTCTTGTTGGTGTAGGTGAACTCGATCGGTTCCTCGACCGTGAGGATGTGGCCGCTGGCGTTCTCGTTGCGGTAGTCGAGCATCGAGGCGAGCGTGGTGGTCTTGCCCGCGCCGGTGGCGCCGACCATCAGGATCAGCCCGCGCTTGTCCATGATCAGCGTCTTCAGGATGTCGGGCAGGTTCAGGTCGGCAAAGCTCGGGATGGTCGAGGCGATGTGCCGCACCACCACCGCGTAGGTGCCGCGCTGGCGCATGGCGCTGATGCGGTAGTTGCCGGCGCCTTCGAGGGCGACGGCCATGTTCAGTTCGCCCGTGTTCTCCAGCTCCTGGATGCGGGCTTCGGGCACCACCTCGGACAGCAGCGCGAGCGGTGCGGTCGGAGGCAGGACCTGCGCATTGATCGGCACGCAGATGCCGTTGATGCGGATCATCACCGGGGAGTGGGCCGAGAGGTAGATGTCGGAAGCCTTGCGCTCGGCCATCAAACGAAGAATTCGCTCCATCATGTTCATCGGTCTCTCTCCTCGGGTGCTGTTGTTGTCTAAGGGGAAGGAAGCAGGATCAGTCGCGCAGCAGGTCGTTCAGGCTGGTCTTGGAGCGCGTTTGCGCGTCGACCGTCTTGACGATGATCGCGGCGTAGGTGCTGTAGTCCTGGCCCGACTTGGTCTTCTTGGGCAGGTTGCCGCTGATGACGACGCTGCCGGAGGGCACGCGGCCGTAGAAGGTCTCTCCGGTGTCCCGGTTGAAGATCGGGGTGCTCTGGCCGATGTACACGCCCATGCCCAGCACCGAGTTTTCCTCGATCACGACGCCTTCGACCACTTCCGAGCGTGCGCCGATGAAGCAGTTGTCTTCGATGATGGTGGGACCGGCCTGCAGCGGCTCCAGCACGCCGCCGATGCCGACGCCGCCCGAGAGGTGCACGTTGGCGCCGATCTGCGCGCACGAACCGACGGTGGCCCAGGTGTCGACCATGGTGCCTTCGCCCACGTAGGCGCCGATGTTCACGTACGAGGGCATCAGGATCGCGCCCTTGGCGATGTAGCTGCCGCGGCGGGCCACGGCCGGCGGCACGATGCGCACGCCCGATTCCTTCAGCTCGCCGGCCGACAGGTGCGAGAACTTGGTCGGCACCTTGTCGTAGAAGCCGAGCGAGCCGGCCTGCATCTGTTCGTTGTCCTTCAGGCGGAACGACAGCAGCACGGCCTTCTTGATCCACTGGTGCACCGTCCACTGGCCGACGCTCTCGCGGGTGGCGACGCGCAGCTGGCCGTTGTTGAGCTCGGTGATCACGTGTTCGACGGCATCACGCACCTCGGCCGGGGCGGCGGTGGGCGAGAGGTTGGCGCGGTCTTCCCACGCGGCGTCGATGATTTGTTGCAATTGCTGGGTCATGGAGAAAGTCTCGGGTGAAAAATGGGTGCCAGGGCGGTATGCGACGGTGGGTTCAGCGCCGGCCGCCCTCGACGAAGCGGACGATGCGCCTGGCGGCTTCCACGCACTCGGCCGTTTCGGCCACCAGGGCCATGCGGATGCGGCCTCGGCCGGGGTTGGCGCTGTGTGCCGTGTCGCGCGCCAGATAGCTCCCCGGCAGAACCGTCACATTGTATTGAGCGTAGAGCGCGCGGGCGAAGGCTTCGTCGTCGCCAGCCCACACTTCGGGCACGCCGGCCCAGAGGTAGAAACTGGCGTCGGGCAGGCGCACGTCGAGCACCGGCTCGAGCAGCGGCGTGACGGCGGCGAACTTGGCGCGGTACTGGGCGCGGTTGTCGACGACGTGCGACTCGTCGCCCCAGGCCGCGATGCTGGCCGCCGCCACGCTGCCGCTCATGGCGCTGCCGTGGTAGGTGCGGTAGAGCAGGAATTTCTTGAGAATGGCCGCGTCGCCCGCCACGAAGCCGCTGCGCAGGCCGGGCACGTTGCTGCGCTTGGACAGCGAGGTCAGCGCGATCAGGTTCCTGAAGTCGGGGCGGCCGAGTTGCACGGATGCTTCGAGGCCGCTGAGCGGGGGCTCGTCGCGGAAGTAGATCTCGCTGTAGCACTCGTCGGCCGCGATCACGAAGCCGTGGCGGTCGGAGAGGGCGAAGAGCTTCTTCCATTCGTCCAGCGCCATCACGGCGCCGGTGGGGTTGCCCGGCGAGCAGACGAACACGAGCTGCGTGCGGGCCCAGATCTCGTCCGACACGCTGTCCCAGGCGACCGCGAAGTTGCGCGCGGGCACGCTGGGCACGTAGTACGGCTCGGCGCCAGAGAGCAGGGCCGCGCCCTCGTAGATTTGATAGAACGGGTTGGGCGACACCACCACCGCCTGGGGCGAGACGGTGGCGTCGACCACGGTCTGCGCGAGCGAGAACAGGGCCTCGCGCGAGCCGTTGACCGGCAGCACCTGCGTGGCCGGGTCGAGTTTCAGGCTGTAGCGGCGGTGAAGCCAGTCGGTGAAGGCGGTGCGCAGCTTCAGGTCGCCGGCGGTGGCGGGATAGGCGGCCAGTGCGCCGAGGCTGGCGCTCAGGGCGTCCTTGATGAACGCCGGCGTCGCGTGCTTCGGTTCGCCGATGCCCAGGCTGATGGCCGGGAATTCGGGGCTGGGCGTGACGCCCGCGAACAGTTGTTTCAGCCGCTCGAAGGGGTAGGGCTGCAGCCTGGAAAGCAAGGGGTTCATGCCCGGGATTATCGGCGACAGGATGCCGGCCTCACGACGCCAGGGTCTCGATCATGCGGTCGGTCGGTGCCGGCCGCCGGGCCGGTACCCGAATGGGGCACGGCCCGGGGCCGCACCGTGGTCCAGGTCGCGGCCTGCGCTTCCTCAGCAGAGCGGATGGTTGAACTGGCCGATCATGTTGGCGAAGTTCCGGTTGTAGCGGTTGGCCGAGTTGGCGATGCTGGAGCTTTGCATGTGCGCGGGCATCCGGGCCATCGCGCCGGTCTCCTTGCGGTTGAACACGCCGTCCTTGATGTCCTTGACCATCGAGCGCGACTGGCCGATGAACTCGTTGATCTGCAGCATGCCGCCGCTGCAGCTCTTGCCGCTCTGGGCCGTCTGCTCGGCGATCTTCTTGCTCCAGCCCGCGGCCGAGTCGGCCACCAGCGCCAGCGACGCTTCGAAGGCCGCCAGCGCCTTCGGATCGTTGGGCGCCTCGAACAGCGCGCCGGCGTCGGCGTGGTTGACCTTGCCGTGATAGATGAGGCCGGCGCGGTAGTAGGCGGCGGTGTCCTTCGGCGCCTTCTCGAAGGCCTCCTTGGTCAGCGCCTGGTCGCGGGCGCCCAGGCCCTTGTCGAACGCCGCCTCGGCCTGTGCGACCGCGGTGAGCGCGGCCAGGTAGTCCTTGCTCATCTGGCGTGCCTTGTCGCCGTTGTCGGCGAGGTAGCCCTTGGCGTTGGCGTAGTCGTTCAGCTCGCGGCTCAGCGGCGACAGCACCTTGAGCGCGGCGGAAAACGCCTTGGCCGATTCGTCGATCTCGGGCAGCGGCGCGCCGATGGCGGCCGCCGTGTCCAGCTTCTTGGCCGAGCGGTCGACGAGGATGTCGTTCTGGATGCGCAGGCTGGTCAGCGGTGCCTTGCCCTGGAGCAGCGGCACCTGGCTCTGCACGTAGCTCTCGCGCGCTTCCTGGAACGAGGTGCGCAGGTTGTTCGAGACGTCGACGTAGATGTTGTATTTCTCGACGAGCTGCTGCTCGTTGCCGGCCTGCGTGGCCTTGGCCGGAGGCTGGGCCTGCGAGGCCTTGTCCGCCTTGTCGCCGCAGCCGGCGACGAGTGCCGAAACGGCGAGGAGGGTGGCTCCCAAAAGGGTCTGGTACTTCATTTTTCTTTCTTCTCCTTCGTTAAAAAAGCGCAGGCAAGCCGTGGTCCGGCTTGCCGAGACATCATCGGAGCCCGCTGGGGCTCCGGAGGAACATCGTGGGGGTTGTCGCCGCTGCCTGAGGACAGCGGTCGGGTGCGTCAGGCGGCGCTGCGCCGGTAGAAGGCGAGCGAGCCCGCCAGTGCCAGCAGCATGCCGCCGCAGGCGCGGTCGATCCAGCGCGTGGCCGACAGGGTCAGCAGCCGGATCGCGCGGGCGCCGACGAAGGCGTAGGCCAGCATCACCGTCATGTCGAGGGCGGCGAAGATCAGCGCGATGATCAGGTACTGCGGCGCCTGCGCGGCCGCCGGGTCGATGAACTGCGGCAGCAGCGCAGAGCAGAAGACGTAGCCCTTGGGGTTGGTCACCGCCACGAGGAAGGACTTGAGGAAGATGCGCCGGCTTTCGCCCGCCGTCACCGACGCCGCGGCATCGGCGGTCGGCAGCTGGAATCCGCCCCTGGAGCGCAGCATGCGCAAGCCAAGCCATGCGAGGTAGACGGCGCCGACCCATTTCAGCATCGAGAACCAGAACTCCGACGCCGCCAGCAGCGCGCCGAGCCCGAGCGCCACGGCGCCGACCAGCACGAAATCCGACAGCAACGCGCCGAGCATGCCCGGCAGGGCGCGCCGCACGCCGTGGCGCGAGCCGTTGCTGAGTGCCAGCAGCACGGTCGGACCGGGCGTGGCGATGGCGGCGAAGGCCACGATGGCGAACAGCAGGGCGGTGGCGGGCGTCATCGTGGTGTCCTTCCTTCAGGGGTCTAGATCTTCTTGACGAGGACCATGCTCTTGCGGTCCCAGTTGTACTTGCGCTTGCGGGCCTCGGGCAGCCAGTCGGGGTTGACCTGCTGGAAGCCGCGCTTCAGGAACCAGTGCATGGTGCGCGTGGTGAGCACGAAGATGCTGTCCAGGCCCATGGCCTTGGCGCGGTGCTCGACGCGCTTGAGGATGCGTTCGCCGTCGCCCTGCGACTGCGATTGCGGCGACACGGTCAGTGCGGCCATCTCGGCGGTCTTCGCCTCGGGGTACGGGTAGAGCGCCGCGCAGCCGAAGATCACGCCGTCGTGCTCGATCACCGTGTAGTGGCCCACGTCGCGCTCGATCTCGGTGCGGTCGCGCTTGACCAGCGTGCCGTCGCGCTCGAAGGGTTCGATCAGCTGCAGGATGCCGCCGATATCGTCGACCGTGGCTTCGCGCAGGCTCTCGAGCTTCTCGTCGATCACCATGGTGCCGACGCCGTCGTGCACGTACACCTCGAGCAGCAGCGAGCCGTCGAGCGCGAACGGCAGGATGTGGTTGCGTTCCACGCCGCCCTTGCAGGCCTTGACGCAGTGCTGCAGGTAGAAGGCGGTGTCGGTGGGCTTTTGCGCCGGCGGCAGCGAGGCGAGCAGCTTTTCGGCGGCGTCGAGCGGCAGCTCGGTGTCGATCGGGTTGTCTTCGCTCTCGGGCAGCTCGCTGTCCATGCGGATGCCCGGAATCTCGGTCAGGAAGATCAGCTTGTCGGCCTGGATGGAGATGGCGACGCTGGTGGCGACCTCTTCCATCGTCAGGTTGAAGGCCTCGCCGGTGGGCGAGAAGCCGAAGGGCGACATGAGCACCATGGCGCCGAAATCGAGCGTGCGGCGGATGCCGGCCGCATCGACCTTGCGCACCAGGCCCGAATGCTTGAAGTCGACCCCATCGACCACGCCCACGGGGCGGGCGGTGATGAAGTTGCCCGAAATCACCCGCACCGTCGAACCCGCCATCGGCGTGTTCGGCAGGCCCTGGCTGAAGGCGGCCTCGATCTCGTAGCGCAGCTGGCCGGCGGCTTCCTGCGCGGAATCGAGCGCCACTTCGTCGGTGATGCGGATGCCGTGCGAGTAGCGTGCCTCGTGGCCCTTGGCCGCGAGCTGCTCGTTGACCTGCGGGCGGAAGCCGTGCACCAGCACGATCTTGACGCCCATGCTCTGGATCAGCGCCAGGTCTTGCGCAATGTTCTGGAGCTTGCCCGCCGCGATCGCCTCGCCCGCGAGCCCGACCACGAAAGTCTTACCGCGGTGCGTATGGATGTAGGGCGCGACCGAGCGGAACCAGGGCACGAAGGTGAAATTGAAGACGGTGGACATGGGGCGTGATTGTGCATTCTTGGAGGGCATTTGGTACGGCTCAGGCCATCGCGCGCAGCATGCGGGCCGCACTGGCGGGCGGGCCGGCGCCGCCGCCTCGGCCGGAGGCCGGCTGCAGCAGGTCCGCCTTGCGGGCGCGGAAGCTGGCCAGCAGCGCCGCATAGGCGTCGGTCGGCTCGCCGGCGGGGGCGGCGGGCAGGTCGAGCATGGCGGCCAGTTCGGCCGGGGCGATGGCGCCTTCGCGCATCAGCGCATCGACCACCGCCATCAGCGCTGTCGTGTGCGTTTCGAGCAGGGCGCGGGCGCGCGCATGCTCTTGCGCCAGCAGGGCCTCGATCTCCGGGTTGGTCGCGTCGACGTCGGTGTTCAGGTTGGCCTCGGGGTCGTTCGTGATGTCGGTGCGGCTCAGGCGCGTGCCGAAGGCGAAGTGGCGCACGTACTGCGCCGCATGGGCCGTGGCCTGCAGGAAATCCTGCGACGCGCCCGAGGTGCAGGCCTGGTCGCCGAACACCAGCTGTTCGGCGGCGCGGCCCGCGAGGCTCACGCAGATCCGGTCGCGCAGGTTCTCCTTCGACCAGGTCTTGCGCTGCTCGTAGCTGTTGTAGCCGCCTTCGAACGAAGCCACATTGATCTTGATCTCCTGCGGCGCACGGCCGAAGAGCACGCCATAGACCACGCCGTGGCCCGCCTCGTGCACGGCGAGCAGGGCGCGAAAGTCTTCGCTCGAACGCTGCTTGAGGCGGTTGAGCTCCAGCGCCACCGGGAACTGGCGGCGGGCCTTGCGGTACTTGGCCACGATGCAGGGCACGCTCGCGTCCAGCGTGAGCCACACCGGTTCCGCGCCGTCGGCGCCGCGCTCCAGCGCCCACAGCGCCGCGTTGACCAGCGTTGCGCTCAGGATCGCGTGGATCGAGGAGAACAGCGGGCGCGTGCCCTGCGCCGGGAACACGGCGTTGGCGTAGATCTGCTCGTACACGACGGCATCGAGCACGAAGCGCACGCCGGAGCTTTCCTGGATCTCGGCCACGTAGCGGTCGCAGATCGACAGGATCAGCTGCACGTAGGTTGCGCGGTTGAACGAGGGGTAGATCACATGGGTGTTGCCCAGGCGCGCGATCTGCTCGGGGCGGAAGCGCTCGGCCAGCGCCTTCTTGACGTCGATGACCGAGAGCTTCTTCGTCAGCGCGTGGAAGATGTCGGCATCGGTGTCGCAGTCCTCGACGCGCTGGGCCGTCTCGGCGTACATCTCGTCGAGGTTGCCCGAGACGAACACCAGCAGCTTGCTGTAGTCGGTTTCCCAGCCCTGCTGCGTGTCGCGGAAGGCGCGCAGGCGCGCATGCACCTCGGCGGGCTTCCAGGTCATGATCTGCAGCAGGGTGTCGGGCAGCTTCAGGCAGCGCTTGACCTCGCGCGCCTCCCAGGGCGAGAGGTGCAGCTTGCGCTTCTTGAGCTTCTTCTTGTCGGCGGGGCCGTCGCGGTCCTGTTCGTACTCGGCCTGGGCGAGCGAGGATTCGATCTCGCCCAGCATCGACAGCGCGGGCGGCAGGCGGCCGTCGGAAAGCAGGGCCCACACGTCCTGGTAGCGCTCGACCTTGGCGTCGTTGCGGTTGGCGTCGACCGTGCGGAAGCGCTGGAACTCGTCGAGCACCAGGATGCCCGGCGTGCCTTCGGCAATGCCCGACTCGGCCAGCATGGCCGAGATCGAACCGCGGCTGTGGTAGCCCGAGCCATGGCTGAAACCGTCCATCTGCACTTCGATGAAGCGGTCGTAGAAGCCCAGATGCTGGGCGAGCCTGCGCACCAGCTGCGTCTTGCCAGTGCCGGTGAGGCCCCAGAGGCAGACGACGACCGGGCGGCTGATGAGCTGCGGCAGCACATACCAGGCGCGCAGCGAATCGATCACGCGATCGATGATGTCGTCGATGCCGAACAGCTCGGCCTTCAGCGATTGGGCGACGGTCTGCAGGTGCTTGGTGCGCTCGGACAGCTCGGCATGCAGGTCGGAATGAATGTCGGTGGACATGGAATGACTTCTATGAAAACAGGTACGGAAAAGCGGCCACCCCCTCGCAATGAGGGCGTGGCAGGCAGACGCTGTGAAGGGGCGGTTGCTGCGCTTCGGTGTCCGAAGCGCGCGACTCGATGAAGTGGCGCGGGCTTCAGGCCGGGCGAGGCAACCGGACCCCGCCATGCGTTGGGAACGCATGGCTTGCGCAGCGGCTGCGCAAGGTGGTGGGGGCAAGGCGGTAGGACATGGACGCGATCGTAGCGGCGGCTGGCGGCAGAGTAAAGACTATTTACACCATGCGCTGCGCCGGGGCGCCGTACTGTGGAAGTTGTGCAACAGCCGTGGTGCGCGCCGATAATCGACGGTTTGCCCGCCGCGTGCTGCCGACGACTGCCTTCCCTTGACGACCACGACACCCTCCGCCCCCTTGCGCATCGAGTTTCCCGAATCGCTTCCCGTCTCCGGCAGGCGCGACGAAATCATGGCCGCCATTGCGGCGAACCAGGTCGTGATCGTCTGCGGCGAGACCGGTTCGGGCAAGACCACGCAGTTGCCGAAGATCGCGCTGGCGCTCGGCCGCGGCAAGATCAACGCTGAACCAGGCAAGGGCCGGCTGATCGGCCATACGCAGCCGCGCCGCATTGCCGCGAGCTCGGTGGCCAAGCGCATCGCCGAAGAGCTGAAGACGCCATTGGGCGATGTGGTCGGTTTCAAGGTGCGCTTCCAGGACCGCTTGAGCCGCGACGCCTCGGTCAAGCTGATGACCGACGGCATCCTGCTGGCCGAGACGCAGACCGATCCGCTGCTCAAGGCCTACGACACGCTGATCATCGACGAGGCCCACGAGCGCTCGCTGAACATCGACTTCCTGCTGGGCTACCTGCGCGAGATCCTGCCGCGCCGGCCCGACCTGAAGGTGATCGTGACCTCGGCGACCATCGACGCCGACCGCTTCGCGCAGCACTTTGCGTCGCGCCGCCCGCCGCCGGGCCGCCCCAAGGCGGGCGACGCCCCCTCGGGGGGCAGCGACGACGCGCAGCGCGGAGCGTGGGGGCCAGTGACTCCGGCCCCGATCATCTACGTCTCGGGCCGCACCTTCCCCGTGGAGCAGCGCTACCGGCCCTTCGAGGAATCGCGCGAGCACGACCTCAACGACGCGATTGCCGATGGCGTCGACGAGCTCTGGCGCGATCCGCACAACGCGGGCGACATCCTCGTGTTCCTGCCCGGTGAGCGCGAAATCCGCGAGGCCGCCGACCACCTGCGCCGCCACCTGAGCCACCAGCCGCTGCTGCGCAATGCCGAGGTGTTGCCGCTGTTCGCACGGCTGTCGGGGCCCGAGCAGGACCGCATCTTCGACGGCCACACGGGCCGCCGCATCGTGCTGGCCACCAACGTGGCCGAAACCTCGCTCACCGTGCCGGGCATCCGCTACGTGATCGACACCGGCACGGCGCGCGTCAAGCGCTACAGCTTCCGCAGCAAGGTCGAGCAGCTGCTGGTCGAACCGATCAGCCAGGCCGCGGCCAACCAGCGCGCGGGCCGATGCGGCCGCGTGGCCAACGGCATCTGCATCCGGCTCTACGACGAGAAGGATTTCGAAGGCCGTGCGCGCTTCACCGATCCGGAAATCCTGCGTTCCTCGCTGGCGGGCGTGATCCTGCGCATGAAGTCGCTGCGGCTGGGCGACGTGTCGCGCTTTCCGTTCCTGGAAGCACCGTCGCCGCGCGCGATTGCCGACGGCTACCAGCTGCTCAACGAGCTCGGTGCGGTCGACGATGCCAACGAGCTCACGGCCACCGGTGCCGAGCTGGCCAAGCTGCCGCTCGATCCGCGCGTCGGCCGGATGATTCTCGAAGCCCGCACGCGCGGCGCGCTCGAAGAGGTGCTGGTGATCGCCTCGGCCCTCAGCGTGCAGGACGTGCGCGACCGGCCGATGGACGCGCAGCAGCAGGCCGACCAGTCGCATTCGAAGTTCGACGACGAGAAGAGCGAGTTCAGCGGCTACCTGCGCCTGTGGAAATGGATCGCCGATGCACGCGGCGGGCATGGCGACGCCCACAAGCTCAGCAACCGCCAGTACGAGCAGCTGCTGCGCCAGAACTTCATCAACATCCGCCGCGTGCGCGAATGGCGCGACATCCATTCGCAGTTGCTGACGGTGGTCACCGAACACAAGTGGCGCATCAACGCCGAGCCTGCCGGCTACGAGCCGCTGCACCTGTCGATGCTTGCGGGCCTGCTCGGCAACGTCGGCTGGAAGCTCGAGGACGACGAGGCCTACCTTGGCGCGCGCGGCATCAAGTTCTACAAGCACCCCGGCGCACACCTGAAGAAGAAGCCCGGCCGCTGGATCGTCGCGGCCGAGCTGGTCGAGACCACGCGCCTCTTCGGCCGCGGCATCGCCAACATCGAGCCGCAATGGCTCGAACAGGTGGCGGGGCATCTGCTGAAGAAGCAGTTGCTCGATCCGCACTGGGAGAAGAAGGGTGCCCAGGTTTCGGCGCTGGAGCGCGCGACGCTCTACGGCCTCGTGGTGTACAGCGGGCGCCGCGTCGATTTCACCAAGGTCGATCCGGTGGCGGCGCGCGAGATCTTCATCCGCGAAGCACTGGTCGGCGGGCAATGGGAAAGCAAGTTCCCGTTCCTCACGGCCAACCGCAAGCTGGTGCGCGAGGTCGAGGGGCTGGAGCACAAGTCGCGCCGGCAGGACGTGCTGGTCGACGACGAACTGATCTTCGCCTTCTACGACGCGCAGCTGCCCGCCGATGTGGCGAGCGGCATCACTTTCGAGAACTGGTACCGCCACGCCTCGAGGGAGCAGCCGCGCCTGCTGTACCTGACGCGCGACGGGCTGATGCGCCACCAGGCGGCCGGCATCACGACGCAGTCGTTCCCGGCCACGCTGCGGCTCGGCGGCGTGGATTGCGCCGCGACCTACCTGCACGAACCCGGCGATGCGAAGGACGGCCTCACGGCCAGCGTGCCGCTGTTCGTGCTCAACCAGGTCAGCGAAGAGCGCTGCGAATGGCTGGTGACCGGCATGCTCAAGGACAAGATCCAGGCACTGCTCAAGAGCCTGCCGCAGCGCCCGCGTTCGCGGCTGGTGCCGCTGCCCGAGTCGGCGGCGAAGCTGGCCGAGGCCCTGTCCGTGCCGGAGCTGTTCGGCACCGGCTCGCTGACCGACGTGCTGCTCAAGCGTGTGCGCGACATGACCAGCATCGACGTGAAGCGTGCCGACTTCAAGCTCGACATGCTGCCGCCGCACCTGTTCATGAACCTGCGCATCGTCGACGAGCACGGCCGGCAGTTGGGCATGGGGCGCAACCTCGGCGCGCTGAAGGCCGAGCTGGGCGCGCAGGCGCGGGGTGCTTTCCAGGCGTTGGCGGGGCTCAACGTCAAGGCGTCGCCGGCGCCGAAGGCCGCGATCGTCGACGAAGGGACGGCGCCTGCGAAAAATGCCGCGCCGGAAAAAGCCACGCCCGCGTTGCCTGCAGGCCAGCGCTACACGGCCTGGACTTTTGGCGAGCTGCCGGAACTGATGGAAGTGCGTCGCGGCGCGCAGTCGCTCATCGGCTTCCCCGCGCTGCGCGACGAGGGCGATGCGGTGACCATCGAGGTGTTCGACGAACCCGCCGTCGCAGCCGCGAAGCACCGCGCCGGCCTGCGCCGCCTGTTCGCGCTGCAGCTGAAGGACGCGCTCAAGTACCTCGAGAAGAACATCCCCGACCTGCAGAAGATGGCCGTGGCCTACATGCCGCTCGGCACCTCCGAGGAACTGCGCACGCAGATCATCGACGTGGCGATCGACCGTGCCTTCCTGCAGGAGCCGCTGCCGACCGACGAGTTCGCCTTCAAGCGCCGGTTGGAGGAGGGGCGGGGACGGCTCACGCTGATCGCGAACGAAGTGGCGCGCCTGGCATCGACCGTCCTCGCCGAGTACGCCGCCGCCGCGCGCAAGATCAAGGACACCAAGATCCAGCCCGAGGCCGTGCAGGACGCCGCGCAGCAACTGCAGAAGCTCGTCGGCAAGCGCTTCATCGCCGATTCGCCGTGGACGCAATTGCAGCATTTCGCGCGCTACCTGAAAGCCATCGTGCTGCGCCTCGACAAGCTGCGCGCCGACCCCGCACGCGACACCGCCAAGCTGGCCGAATTGCGCCCGCAGGAGCAGCGCTACTGGCGGCTGGTGGCCGAGCGCAAGGGCGCGGTGGACGACCGGATGCTCGAATTCCGCTGGCTGCTCGAGGAGCTTCGCGTGAGCTTCTTCGCACAGGAGCTGCGCACGCCGCAGCCGGTGAGCGTCAAGCGGCTGGACAAGGCCTGGGCCCAGCTGCAGGCATGAAAAAGCCCGCGGTGGAGCGGGCTTCTTCGCGAGGGGCTGCGCAGAGCGCTATATGCGGCCCATGAGCACGAGAATCACAAGGATCAGCACCACGAGTCCGAGGCCGCCGCTGGGCCCATAGCCCCAGCTCCGGCTGTATCCCCAGCTCGGCAACGCGCCGATCAGCAGGAGGATCAGGACGATCAGCAGAATGAAGGAGAGGGACATGTTTGGCTCCTGGGACGTTGGTTGCAACGAGCCTTGATGCTCGCCGTCCCGGGGCGCGCAGAACGCCGGAAAGCCGCCCCTTCGGCGGTCAGGAAGGGCCTACCGAGCGCGTCGGCGTTTTCCCGGTGCGCCGGAAGGCCGGAACACTACCCCAAGGCGAGCAGTTGCTCGGCCAGCAGCGTGCCCGCGGCTGCGAGCACGAGGCCCATGACCAGGAAGCCCGCCGCCCACAGCGTGGACACCAGCGCCTGCCGCCAGGGTCGCGAGCGGAAGAAATAGACCGGGATGCCCAGCAGCGGAAAGATGCCGGCGAACAGCGCCGAACGGCCGGGCGGGACCACGCCGCGCGCCACGCCGTCGGCCCGGCACCACGCGTAGCAAAGCGCCGAGATCAGGAACGCATGGGCCACGTCGAGCGCGGTGTAGTCCTTGCCCCGCAGCGGAGAAATGAAGGCGTCGGCCGCGCCCACGGCGAAGAAGGAGAAGGCCAGGACCACCAGGATCCAGCGCGGTCGATTCATCGTCATGCCGGCGCCGGAATCCTGGATGCCGGCGTCAGAGCCTGGCGAGCCGGTCCAGCGCGGCGACCAGCGTCTCGTCTTTCTTGGCGAAGCAGAAGCGCACCACGCGCTGGTCGAAGCCGTTGCCGTAGAACGCCGACAGCGGAATCGCCGCCACGCCGATCTCGCCGGTGAGCCAGAGGCAGAAGTCGGCTTCGGAAAGATCGCTCACGGCCGAGATGTCGACGCACTGGAAGTAGCTGCCCTCGCTGCGCAGCAGCTTGAAGCGCGTCTTCTCGGCCAGGCCGGCGGCGAACAGGTCGCGCTTGCGCTGGTAGAAGGCCGGCAGCTCGAGGTACGGCCCGGGTTCGGCCATGTACTGCGCCAGCGCATGCTGCATCGGCGTGTTCACGGTGAACACGTTGAACTGGTGCACCTTGCGGAACTCGGCCATCAGCGGCGCCGGCGCGGCCACGTAGCCGACCTTCCAGCCGGTGACGTGGTAGGTCTTGCCGAAGCTGCTGACGATGAAGCTGCGCGCGGCAAGGCCCGGGAAGCGCGCCACGCTTTCGTGGCGTGCATTGTCGAAGACCATGTGTTCGTAGACCTCATCGGCGATCACGAGCACGTCGGTCGGCGCGAGCAGTTCTTCGAGCTGGCGCATCTCGGCCGCGGTCCAGACCGTGGCGCTCGGGTTGTGCGGCGTGTTGACGATGATCGCGCGCGTGCGCGGACTCAGCGCGGCGGCGATCTTGCCGAAGTCGGGGCGGAAGGTGCCGGGCGTGAGTGGCACGCGCACCACGTTGCCGCCGGCCAGCTCGATGTTGGGCACGTAGCTGTCGTAGCAGGGCTCGAGCACGATCACCTCGTCGCCGGGCCGCACGATGGCGAGGATGGCGGTGATGATGGCCTGGGTCGCCCCTGCCGTCACGGTGATCTCGGTGGCCGCGCTGTAGCTGTGGCCGTAGAGCGCCGCGATCTTGGCGGCAATGGCGTCGCGCAAAGCAGGAATGCCCGGCATCGGCGGGTACTGGTTGTGGCCGGCAGCCATGGCGGCCGTGACGTCTTCGAGCAGCTTCGGATCGCAATGGAAGTCCGGGAAACCTTGCCCGAGGTTGACCGCGTTCTTCTCTGCGGCCAGCGCCGACATGACCGTGAAGATGGTGGTGCCGACGGCCGGCAGCTTGGTGGTGATCTCGGGCGTGCGGGGAGAAGAAAGAACAGTGCTCATGGTGGTCGTGGGTTCAATGGTTCCGCCGCGCGCAACCTCTTCGTGGGACACCGCGGAGCCGGCTCTGCCGGGCCGCCGGTGTTGCCCCTGGAAGGGGGTTGGCGAAGCGACACGAAGTGCGCGAAGACTGGGGGTGATCCTATAGCTCGTAGTCTTGTTGATGGCCGCTCAGGGCCTTGGCGATCAGGTTGCGGTCGAGCCGGTCGGACAGCAGCTCGGCGAACTTGAAGACGAAGTTGCGCAAATAGGCGCTGCGCTTGAAGGCGACTCGCGCAATATTCTGGCCGAACACATGGCCCATCGGGCGCACCACGAGGTCGGCGTTCGACTCGTCGCGCACCGCCATTTCGGCCACGATGCCCACGCCCAGGCCGAGGCGCACGTAGGTCTTGATCACGTCGGAGTCGATGGCTTCGAGCGCGATGCGCGGCGTGAGCTTCTTCTGCGCAAAGGCGTGGTCGATGCGCGTGCGGCCGGTGAACGACGGGTGGTAGGTGATGATCGGCTCGAGCGCCAGGTCTTCGAGCGAGATGCGCTCCTTGGCGGCCAGCGGGTGGTCCTTGGGCAGCACCAGCACGTGCTGCCATTCGTAGCAGGGCAGGGTCACCAGCTCGGCATAGCCGTCGAGCGATTCGGTGGCGATGCCGATCTCGGCGATCTCGTCGATCACCATGCGCGCCACCTGGTCGGGCGAACCCTGGTGCAGGCTCACGTTGACCTTGGGGTAGGCCTCGCGCAGGTTGGCCACGGGCACCGGCAGCACGTAGCGCGCCTGGGTGTGGGTGGTGGCGATGGAGAGCGTGCCGCTGTCCTGCGCGCTGAACTGCTCGCCGATGCGCTTGAGGTTGCCGACCTCGCGCATGATCAGTTCGATGCTGGCGATGACGTGCTGGCCCGGCTCGGTCACGCGCTTCAGGCGCTTGCCGTGGCGCGCGAAGATTTCGACGCCCAGTTCTTCCTCGAGCTCGATGATGGCCTTGGAGACGCCCGGCTGCGAGGTGTGGAGCGCCTTGGCCGCCTCGGTGAGGTTCAGGTTGCGCCGCACGGCTTCCTGAACAAACTTGAATTGGTGCAGATTCATATCAAATTCCGTCTTATTGCGGAATTCATTATGCCTTCGGAATCTATCGAAATTGCCGGATCTTCAGGATTTGAGCGCAATTCTGGCCAGCAATCCGACCAGTTCGGGCTCCTCGCCGACGATGCGCGCCAGCGTGAAATCGACCTGGGGCCAGGCCTTTCGAAGGGATTCGAGCTGCAGCGGCAGGTCTTCGCGGGCGTGCTTGCCCATGCCGAGGAACAGCGGAACGACGCGGACGGCGGTTGCGCCGCCGGCGATCAGGCCCGCTGCCGCCGAATGCAGGTCCGGCGCGGCCAGCTCCATGTAGGCGCACACGACGCGCGCCGCCGGGTCGTCCCGAGCGATTTGCGCGGCCACGGCCTCGATGGGCTCGCGCCAGCGCTCGTCGCGCGATCCGTGCGCCAGCAGGACGATGCCCCGCAGCTGCGCCGCCATGGTCATCTTCGCAGGACCAGCCAGCTGAAGGCGGTCAGCGACATCACCGAGTAGATGAGCCCCGGCGCCGCCGCCGTGAGCCATGGCGACCAGTTGCTGAGGTTGCCGAGGTAGCCGAACACGTTGTTCAGCAGGAAGAAGCTGATGCCGATCATCACGCCGCCGAACACATAGGTGGTGATGCCGGCCTGGCGGAAGTGCAGGTAGGCGAAGGGCAGGGCGAGCACCACCATCACCAGGCACGAGAGCGGATAGAACACCTTGCGCCAGAACTCGATCTCGTAGCGCTGGGCCGTCTGGCCGTTGGCGTCCAGGTGGCGGATGTAGTCGAACAGGTCGATGGTGCTCATGCGGTCCGGGCGCAACAGCGCCACCGACACCATTTCGGCGGTCAGCGAGGTCGGCCAGTCCAGCTGCGGGATCTCGGTGGTGACGATGCGGGCCTTGTCGGCCGCGCTGCGCGTGTCGTAGTCCTGCGTCTCGATGTCCGACAGCGCCCAGTGCCCGTCGAAGATGTGGGCCGACTTGGCTACCAGCTGCTTGCTCACGTAGCCATTGGCGTCGAACTCGAAGATGCGGGCGTTCTTGAGCGAGCCGTCGCGCGAGATCGAGAGCACGTTGACGGCATAGGACACGTTGTCGCGCTTCTCCTTGAGCCATGCGCCGGTGTTGCCCACCAGCGAATAGGTGCCCTGGTAGCGCGACTTGAGCAGCTGGCCGGTGCGCTCGGACAGCGGCGCGATGTAGTCGCCGACGGCAAAGGTCAGGATGACGAAGCCCACGCCAAGCAGCAGCAGCGTGCGCAGCGCGCGCCAGGGGCCGAGGCCGCTGGTGCGCAGGATGGTGTATTCCGAACTCTGCGCGAGGCGCGCCATCACGAAGATGCAGCCGATCAGCACGGTGATCGGCAGCAGTTCGTAGAGGTGGCTCGGGATCAGCAGCGCCACGTAGACCAGCGCCTGCATCGGCCCGTAGGCCAGGCTTTCGGGCTTGCCGACGGCCTGCAGCTCGTCGACGAAGTCGAAGAAGAAGAACAGGCTCAGGAAACCGAGCGTCACGAAGGCCACGGCCTTCAGTGCCTCGACGTAGATCAGGCGTCGGATGGTTTTCACGAGGTGGGGTCGATCTTTTGAGGCTGCGAGGCCGGCAGGCCGCCGGCGATGACGCGCGCAGGCTTGCTGCGGCGGCCCCAGTTGTTGTTGCGCAGGCCCAGCCAGGCCGCGCCGGCCAGGAAGACGCCGCCGTGCAGCAGGAGCATGAAGGAGCCCATGCCGTAGCGGCCGGAGCTGACCCAGCTCTGCCCGAGGTTCAGCAGGTTGTAGTAGATGACGAACGCGAACAGCGCGAGCAGCAGGTTGCCGCTTCGTCCCACGCGCGGATTGACGCTCGAGACGGTCAGCGCCAGCAGGACGAAGTTGATGGCCGCCAGCAGCATGCCGACGCGCCAGCCCAGCTCGCCGAGACTGACGTCGCTGCGATCACGCAGGAGCGACAGGGTGGTGCGGGCGCGCGCCGGGGTGGCGTTGCTCGCCGAGTCCGCGCTGCCGCCGGCCCGGGTGCCGTAGGTCTTGAACTCGCTGATCTTGAGCCCGGAGGTCGGCAGCAGCGGGCGCTCCAGCCGTTGGCCGTTGCTGAGCATCAGGTAGCGGTTGTTGCCGACGTCCTCGATGCGGCCGCTGCGCGCCGAGGTGGTGATCTGCAGGCCGCGCTCGATGGCCCAGATGAAGACGTTCGTCGCGGTGGCGCCGTCCGGCGTGTCCTTGTCGATGAAGAACACGCGCATGCGGCCTGCCGATTCGCGGAATTCACCGGGCGTGACGCGCTCGATGTCGCTGCGCTGCTCGTATTGCTGGCGCATGCCCATGGTCTGGGAGTTGGCCCAGGGCCAGCCGACCAGCGCCATCACCGCGATCAGCAGCAGCACTGGCCAGGCAAAGCGGAACAGCGGCTCCACGAAGTCGGCGAGCCCGCGGCCGCTGGAGAACCAGATCACCATCTCGCTGTCGCGGTACATGCGCGAGAGGGTGCCGACGATGGCGATGAACAGGCTCAGACTCAGGATGGTCGGCATGTAGCCGAGCACCGTGTAGGTCATCACGAGGAACACTTCTTGCGGGTTCACACTGCCCTTGGACGCGAGCCCGAGGGTACGGATGAGCATCATGGTCATCACGATGGTGACCAGAACCACGAGGGTCGCTCCGAAGCTGCGGGACAGCTCCTTGCGTAGGGAAGAATGGAATAACATCGTTCGAGGAAAAAAAGGATTATGGACTTTCAACTCAAGCCCCTCACCATCGCCCAGGCCGCGGCCGAAAAATCCGATGTCCTCATCGTGCTCGTCGGCAGCGCGCCCATCGCCTCCAAAGACTCTCTTTCCGTGCAGGCCGCCAGCGCCCGCAAGGCCGGCGACCTGCCCGACAAGGCCGGCAAGCTGCTGGCGCTCTACCGGCCGGACGACGTGGTGGCGTCCCGTGTCGTTCTCGCGGCCATCGGCGACGGCAAGCCCGCGTCGGTGCGCAGCGGCGTGATCGCGGCGGTCAATGCGGCCAAGGCCCATCAGCCCAAGCGGGCCGTCATCGTATTCGCGCAGCCGGCCGACGGCGCCGCCGTGGCCAGCGCCGTCACGGCCGCGGCCGATGCCAGCTATGTCTACACGACCACCAAGTCGAAGGCCGAGCCGCGCAGCATCCGCCACCTGACCCTCGGCGTGGCCGATGCGCCCGGCCTGAGCCAGGCGTTCGACGACGCCCGCGCCACCGTGCTGGGCATCGAACTCGCCAAGGAGTGGGGCAACCGTCCCGCCAACCATGCCACGCCCACATTGCTGGCCGAAGCCGCCAAGGGGCTGGGCAAGCTCCCCAACATCAAGTGCGAGGTGCTCGGGCCCAAGGAAGTCGAGAAGCTCGGCATGGGCTCCTTTGCCGCCGTCGCACAGGGCTCGGCCGAGCCGCTGCGCTTCATCGTGCTGCGCTACCACGGCGCGCCCAAGGACCAGGCGCCGGTGGTGCTGGTCGGCAAGGGCATCACCTTCGACACCGGCGGCGTTTCGCTCAAGCCCGCGGCCGAGATGGACGAGATGAAGTTCGACATGTGCGGCGCCGCGAGCGTGCTCGGCACCTTCCGTGCGCTCGGCGAGATCCAGCCCGCGATCAACGTGATCGGCCTCGTGCCCTCGTGCGAGAACATGAACGACGGCAAGGCCGTCAAGCCCGGCGACGTGGTCACCAGCATGAGCGGGCAGACCATCGAGGTGCTCAACACCGATGCCGAAGGCCGGCTCATCCTGTGCGATGCGCTGACGTACGCCAAACGCTTCGATCCCGCTGCCGTGATCGACATCGCCACGCTCACTGGCGCGTGCGTGGTGGCGCTCGGTGGCGTGCGCAGTGGCCTGTTCGCGAGCGACGAGACGCTGGCTGCAGCGCTCGAGGCGGCCGGCGAGGAATCGCAAGACCGTTGCTGGCGCCTGCCGCTCGACGACGACTACGCCGAAGGCCTCAAGAGCAACTTCGCCGACGTGGCCAACATCGCGGGCCGCGCCGGCGGTGCCATCACCGCGGCCAAGTTCCTGCAGCGCTTTGTCGGCGACTTCGCATGGGCGCACCTGGACATCGCAGGCACCGCATGGAAGAGCGGGGCGGCCAAGGGCTCGACCGGCCGGCCGGTGGGCCTTCTGGTGTCCTACCTGACGGCGCGTGCGCGCCATGGGGCGGCCGACGAGGCCGCACCGTCCAGGCCTTCGCGCAAGGCCGAGTCCAGGAAGACCTCGGGTGCCCCGGCCCGAAAGGCCCGGTCCGCGAAGTGACGGAAATCGGCTTTCACTTCAATGCGCCGGACAAGCTGAACTACGCTTGCCGGCTCGTTCGCAAGGCCGTGAATGCACGCGGCCTGCGCGTGGTGGTGGTCGGCGATCCGCAGATGCTCGACGCGGTGGACGCCGCACTCTGGCAGCTGTCGCCCGTCGATTTCGTTGCGCATTGCCGAGGCGATGCGCAGGCCCACCTGGTCGCCCGCTCGCCCGTCATCCTTTCTTCGGAAGGCGCTGATGCGGCCTCGCTGCCGCACCGCGAGATGCTGGTGAACCTGGGCCTCGAAGTGCCGGCCGGTTTCGAGCGCTTCGAGCGCCTGATCGACATCGTGAGCGACGAAGCCAACGACCGGCAGATCGGCCGCTCGCGCTGGCGCCACTATGCCGACCGGGGCTACACCATCCAGCCGCACGATTTCGCAAGGAGCGCTTCCTGATGGCCAGCACGCTGCGCACGCCGCCCCGGTTCGTTCCCACCCTGACCACGGTGCTCGAAATTCCGTCGGAGACCGCGGGCCCCGCGCCGCATGGCGCACCGGCCGATGCATCGCCACCCCGGCCCGACCCGGCCGGCGCCGTTGCGCTTGCGCCGGCGGTGCAGCTTTCGCAGGCGGAAATCGTCAGCCTCGAAGAACAGCTTCTGCATCGCGTCCTGCAGCGCGTCGACTTTTCTCTGGAAGAGCGATTGAGCGATGCGGTGTCGGCCGCGGTGCAGCAGCAACTCGATGACATGGTGCCGCGCCTGCGCGGTGAAATCGAGGCCGTTCTGCGTGCTTTGGTGATCGAGTCGATGGCCGCCGAACTCTCGGAAAACACAGGGTCTACGCCAGCTTCCGGCGCGTAAATCCTCGGCTAAACTGCGCCGCAGGTCGGAATGGCGTGAGGGTGCCGCTGGTCCGCGGCGCGAAACTTGCGAGGTCTGCGCGCCCGGATCACACGACCGGTTTTTTTATTCTTTTCATCCAAGTTCTGGAGGTTCCCATGCAATTGAAATGGACTGCGGTCGCACTGGCTGCAATCACGCTTGTGGCTTGCGGCAAGAAAGAAGAAGCTGCTGCGCCCGCCGCGACGCCGGCGCCCACGGCGGCGGCTCCCGCACCTGCAGCGCCTCCGGCCGATGCCCTGGTCGTCAAGATCGGCCACGTGGGTCCCACCAGCGGTCCGATTGCCCACCTCGGCAAGGACAACGAGTTCGGCGCCAAGATGGCCATCGAAGACCTGAATGCAAAGGGCCTCAAGATCGGCGACAAGGTTGCCAAGTTCGTGCTGGTTCCCGAAGACGATGCCGGCGATCCGAAGCAAGGCACGGCCGTTGCCCAGAAGCTGGTCGACGAAAAGGTCAACGGCGTGGTCGGTCACCTGAACTCGGGCACCACCATCCCCGCTTCGAAGCTCTACAGCGATGCCGGCATTCCGCAGGTCTCGCCGTCGGCCACGAACCCCAAGTACACGCGCCAAGGCTTCAAGACCACGTTCCGCGTGGTGGCCGACGACACGCAACTCGGCGGCACGCTGGGCAAGTACGCCGTCGAAACGCTCAAGGGCAAGAACATTGCCGTGATCGACGACCGCACGGCCTATGGCCAGGGCGTTGCGGAAGAATTCGAGAAGTCGGCCAAGGCCGCAGGCGCCACCATCGTGGGCCACGAGTTCACCACCGACAAGTCGACCGACTTCAACGCCATCCTGACCAAGCTGAAGGCCGCCAAGCCCGACGTTCTGTTCTTCGGTGGCATGGACGCCGTCGGCGGCCCGATGCTCAAGCAGGTCAAGCAACTCGGCCTGAACGTCAAGTTCATGGGCGGCGACGGCCTGTGCACCGGCGAACTGCCGAAGCTGGCTGGCGACGCCATCGGTGAAGACATGGTGGTCTGCGCCGAAGCCGGCGGTGTCGACGGCGACTTCAAGCAGCCGCTGGAAGACTTCAAGACCAAGTTCAAGGCCAAGAACGGCGTCGAAGTGCAGATCTATGCACCGTACGTCTACGACGCGGTCAACGTGCTGGCCGAAGCCATGGTCAAGGCCGGTTCGTCCGACCCTGCCAAGTACCTGCCGGAAGTCGGCAAGCTGCAATACAAGGGCGTGACCGGCCCGATCGCCTTCGACGAAAAGGGCGACATCAAGAATGGTGCGCTGACGCTGTACACCTACAAGGGTGGTGCCCGCACGCAGATCGCCGTGGTGCGCTGATCATCGCATCGGCAAGCAACTTGCGCGGGCTCAGTCCGCCAAAGAGAAAAGGGCCTTCGGGCCCTTTTTTTCATGGCGCGCTGCAAGCGGCGTCAGAGCGCGGCGAGGCCCGAGGGGCGGTCGGTGTTGCAGTACTCGATGAAGGCGTCGAGGTCGCGCGACTTGTCGAACACGGCGTCGGCCCCCAGTGCTTCGCAGCGGGCCCGGATGTCCGCGGTCACGTAGTTGCTCAGCACCACGACCCGCTGGCCCGCCGAGCGCGTCTTGCAGCCGGCCAGCACGCCCAGTCCGGAGCCTTCCTTCAGGAACAGGTCGATGATCAGCAGTTGCCAATCGTGGGGGTGGGCGGCGAGCCAGGCGAGCGCATCCGATTCGGTTTCGGCAAAGCCGACCACATGGCCATTGACCAGGTCCTCGAGTGCCGGGACCAGGTTATCCCTGATGGTCTTGTTGTCCTCGACGAGGAACGTGATGAGGGCCATGCCGTGGTTGTGCTGTGAGAACCAATAGCGTAGCGTGCCGAACGCCGCTTCAGCGTAGGAGAAAGGATATGGACGAAGGGGGCGGAGCGATCGCCAGTCAGTCCGGGTTCCCGGAGCGGAGCTTCGCCTTGAGCCTCTCGGCCAGCGCCTGGCTTTCGTCGCGTTCGGCCGTCACCTCGAGACGCTTCTCGATCTCTTCGCTCAGGGCGGCATTCACCTCGGCCAGCTGCTCCGCCGACTTGGCCAGCTTTTCCTCGAGCTGGCTCGTTTGCTCGATGGCCTGAGCCACCTCGCCGACCTGCACCTCTTCGGGCAGCTCCTGCTCGAGCACCGTGCTCACGACGGCGAGGTTGTCCGATGCCCGTTGCACATCGGCGGCCACCTGTTCGCTTTTTTCAAGCGTCTCGTCGAGCGATGTCGTGCCACGCGGCGAAGTTTGGGGTTGTCCGGCCATTTGGCTCCTTCTGCAGGCGTGAAAGTAGAACCTTTGGATCGTACCGCGAGGCAAAGGTGCCCGCGGCATGACCCTCAGTTGTAGCAAAGCAACGCATCATCCGGCCGTCCGGACGACAGGGCGCCGCGTTTTTCAGACCGTCCCCAGCCATGCCGAGAATCTCTTGAGCGCTTCCAGTTCGGGTCGCGAGGATGGCCAGCGCAGGTAATAGGCCCGGGGCGCCACCCAGCGCTCCTTGCTCAGGCAAACCAGTTGTCCCGCCTGTTCGGCACTGGACGCCATGTAGTCCGGAAGCAGGGCAATGCCCAGTCCTCCGATGGCGCCATTGAGTGCCATGGCCAGCAGCGCGTAGCACGGGCCGGCGACCAGATGGGATTCCGGGACGGCCTCGGCCAGGCCGGACTGCTGCAGCCAGCCGGGCCAGGCATCCAGCACGGTGACGCGCCGTATCAGTGCATGCGTACGCAGTATCTCGGCCAACCGGTCCCTGGGCGGGTATCTGCCCTGTGCCACGCGGCGCAGCGATGCGCCATCCGTGAACCGGTCCAGAGCCGATCGGGCGATGTAGGGGCGCAGGACCAATGGAAGAACCAGTGAAGCCTCGACCCCTTCCTGCGCTCCGGCGCAGAACTCGATCGATGCGTCCTCCTGGTTGATGGCGAAGTCGATGGGGCCGATGTGCGTCGACAGGTTGAGGGTGATATCCGGATGCGAGGTCACGAATGCGTGCAGCCTGGGCATCAGCCAGTAGTTGGCCAGGCTGGACGCCACCGAGAGGTTGAGCGCGCCGCCGCGCCCGCGGGTCGCGATCATGCTCTCTGTCGCGCGCTCGAGGTGGCGCAGCGTGGCCGCGATGTCGTTCCAGTAGGTGCGCCCTGCCGAAGTCAGCGCCAGTCCCGTGCGCCGGCGCACGAAGAGTTGCACACCGAGCTGGCGCTCCAGCGACAGGATGTGGTGGCTGACGGCGCTTTGGGTCAGGTGCATTTCTTCTGCGGCGCGGGTGAAGCTGAGCAGCCTTGCGCTCACATCCAGGCAGCGCAGCGCGGTCATCGAAGGCAAGGAGCTCATGCATCGATTTTACTAATGCCGTCCACAAAATTCATCCTTTGTTTTTTCGGTGATGGGTTCGTAGCATCGAGTCCTGCTTGGGGAGATCTGAAATTTGTCATCGATTTCATCGGTGGCAAATATGAATTTTCTCGATGATGGGGAACTCGAGGCCGGCCGCTGAAAAGCCAGGAAAGGATGCCTTTATGTCACTTTTTGTTCACCTTGGAGGCTTGCGCCGGTCGCTGGCCGTGGCTGCGATCGGCCTGCTGGCTGCAAGCGCAACCTGGGCCGAATATCCCGACAGGCCGATCCGGTACCTGCTTGGCGCGGGGGCCGGTTCGGGGCCGGACTCGCTCATGCGCATGTTGCTGCAGGACGTAGGCAAGCGCCTCGGCACCCAGTTCGTGATCGACAACCGGGTGGGCGCAGGCGGGCTGATCGCGATGCAGGCGATCGCCAATGCGGCGCCCGATGGCTATACCGTGGGGCATGGCAACGTTCAGATGCTGGCCATCAGCCCTGGGCTGTCCAAGGATTCCCGTGCCGCGGCCGAACGTGTGCAAATGATCGTGCAGTTCGGCCAGACGCCCAACCTGCTCTCCGTTTCCCCGACGCTGCCCGTCAGGTCGGTGCGCGAGTTGATCGGCTACGCCAAGGCACACCCCGGGAAGCTGACCTACGCATCTGCCGGCAACGGCACGTCCGGCCACGTCGGTGCGGAATTGTTCAAGAGCCTGAGCGGCACCGACATCGTGCATGCGCCGTACAAGACGGCCCCGGCCGGCGTCAATGACGTGATGGCCGGGCACGTCGACATGGTGTTCGACAACCTGGCCGGCAGCATGGTGCTCGCGAAGAGCGGCAAGCTCAGGGCGCTCGCCATCACGAGCCTGAAGCGGTCGCCGCTGATGCCCGACGTCCCGACGGTGGCCGAGTCGGGCGTCCCGAATTTCGAGGTGCTTGCCTGGTCCGGCGTCATCGCGCCGCACGGCCTTCCCCCGGCCGTTGCCAAAAAAATCAATGCGGCGTTCAACGAATCCCTCAAGGATCCCGTGGTCGTCAAGGCCATGCGCGAACTGGGCTACGAGGCCGTGGGCGGAACGCCCGAGGAGTTCGCGAACTGGGTGGCCAGAGAGCGGGCGAAATGGGCCGACGTCATCAGGAAGTCCGGCGCCAAGGCCGATTGACGCCAGGCAGCACCGGCCTGCCTCATCACTTTTTCTTCAACAACGGGCCTTGTTGCCTGGAGCACATTGGGATGTCCACTCTGGAAACTCTGGCGGACTGGATCGTCGCGCGTGGCGACGACTGGTCCGATGTCGCCTTGTCCCGCGCCGAGCATGCATTCGCCGACACGATCGCCTGCATCGTCGCCGGCAGCGTCGATCCGGTCAGCCTCAAGGTCGGTGCCGGTTTGGCACGGTGGGGAAGGGGAGGGGCGACCGTGGTCGGTACGTCGCGCAAGGTCCCGGCGCCATGGGCGGCCATGATCAACGGAACGGCCGCCCATGTGCTGGAGATCGACGACAACTTCTACCCGGCACTGACGCATGCGTCCGCCATTCTCGTGCCTGCGCTGCTCGCACTGGGCGAGGAGATCGATGCCAGCGGCGCGGCGCTTCTGGACGCGTTCATCGTCGGCCTGGAGCTGCACGCCGTTTTGGGGCGTGGCGTCAACCGGTCGCACTACTTCGCCGGCTGGCATCCGACCGCTACCGTGGGATGCATCGGGACTGCGGGCGCCTGCGCCCGTCTGCTGAAAATGGACAAGGCGTCGACCGTGGCGACCATGAGCCTGGCCGTCAGCATGGCCTCCGGCAACAAGGCGCAGTTCGGCACCGAGGCCAAGTCCTTTCAATGCGGCATGGGCGCGTCTAACGCGGTCCTTGCCGTGACGCTGGGAGCGGCCGGCCTGCAGGGAAATCCGGAGGCACTCGAGGATCCGCAGGGCTTCCTGGCGTTGTATGGCGGTCCGGCCCCCCGAGGCTGGGAAGAACCGCTGAAGAAACTCGGCCAGCCGCTGGCGCTGGAGGAGTACGGCCTGGCGCCCAAGCGCCACGCGTGTTGCGGTTCGGCGCACAACGCGCTCGATTGCATCCTCGACCTGAAGAAGGCGCATGGATTCACTGCCGACGACGTGCGGTCCGTGGACGTGCTCGTCGGCGCGAGCAACCGGAAGAACCTTCGCTACGACGATCCCGAAGATGAATTCCAGGCGCGCTTCTCCATGAACTACAACGTGGCGCTGGTTCTGCTGCAAGACAAGGTCACCCTCGCGGACTTCACGCCGGAGGCGGTGCGCCGCGAATCGGTCCGGAAGCTGATGGGCCTGACAACCATGCGCGCCCGCGCGTTCGAGGACGAGCCCAAGGATCCCGATCAGCGTCCGCCTCACGTCGTCGAGGTCGCGTTGAAGAACGGCACTGTGCTCGAAGCCCAGCGGGTGTATGCGCGAGGCCTGATCCAGGATCCATTCAACGACCAGGAGCGGCTGGAAAAGCTGGCGCAATGCTGTTCGCCGCGGATGTCGCCGCAGGCCTACGCGACATTGGTGAACCAGCTTGCTCAGTTCCGGACATTGGCGTCGATCCGTTCGCTGACTGCCGTATGGACCCCATGACGTTCGGGTGAATGCACCTGGCGTGCCGGGGCCGAACTGTTACCGATGGGGCTTGATGGAGACGAGACGATGAGCAAGAACGCGGCCTTGAAACAGATCAGAACCTATTTGGAAGACGGTGGCTTCGAGCGCGAGCTTGCCCGTCGCGTCGCCTACCGTTCGGTGAGCCTGGGCGATGCGAACGCCAACGACTTGCTCGCCTATCTCGAGGAGGCGATTCGGCCAGACCTCGAAGCCATAGGGTTCGTCTGCCGCTATCTCGAGAACCCCGTGGCCGGCGGTGCGCCGTTCCTGCTGGCCGATCGCACGGAGTCGCCCCATGCGCTGACCCTGCTGACCTATGGGCATGGCGACGTGGTGCCCGGCGACGACGATCGATGGGCGCCCGGGCTTTCCCCCTGGCTGCTCACGCAGCGCGACGGCGCATGGTACGGGCGCGGCGTGGCGGACAACAAGGGACAGCACACCATCAACATGGCCGCCCTGCGCGAAGTCATTGCGGCCCGGGGCGGACAGCTCGGCTTCAATGTCAAGGTGCTGCTGGAGCTCGGCGAGGAGCGCAGCTCGCCGGGGCTGCGGCAGGTCTGCACGCAGCATCGCGATGCGCTGCGCGCGGATGTGTTCATCGCCTCCGACGGTCCCCGTGTGAGCAAGGATCGGCCGACCCTGTTCCTGGGCTCCCGCGGCCACGTCCTCTTCGAGCTGGAATGCGCTCCCCGCGAGGGAGGCCTGCATTCCGGGAACTGGGGAGGGATCATGAAGAACCCGGCGGTGGTGCTTGCCAACGCCATCGCGTCCTTGGTGGATGGGCGTGGCCGGATCACCGTTCCGGGCTTGCTGCCGCCACCCATGCCGGAGCCTGTGCGCGAAGCCTTGTCGCAACTTGTGGTCGACAGCCGAAGCCTGGGCCGAACCATCGATGAAAACTGGGGAGAGCCTGGGATGACGGCGGCAGAGCGCCTGCTGGGGTGGAACACCCTGGAGGTCCTGACCTTGCACGCCGGAAATCCGGCCAAGCCCGCCAACGCCATTCCTCCTTCTGCCCGCGCGCACTGCCAGCTGCGCTTCGTGGTCGGAACGGCTTGGGAACGTGTCGAGTCCATCGTGCGGCAGCACCTGGACGAAGCCGGTTTCGAGGATGTCCAGGTGCGGTTGCAACGAGGCTCGCCAGCCACGCGACTGGATCCCGCCAGCCCGTGGGTGAGCTGGGCCAAGCACGCGATCGGGATGGTGACCGGCGCCGCTCCTGCCGTGGTTCCCAATCTCGGGGGGACGGTGCCGAACGACGCTTTCTCGGCCATCCTCGGGCTGCCTACCGTGTGGATCCCGCATTCCTATCCGGGCTGTCGCCAGCATGCACCCGACGAGCACCTGCCCTTGTCGGTGGTGCGGGAGGGGCTGGCGATGATGGTCTCCGTGTTCTGGGAGTTGGGGGAGGCGGGCGCCCGCACGGCGTCGAGGCAACACCGCGCCTCTTTCAGCCCGGACGGCGGGCATGCCGCCCAGGAACCCTGACCCGAGCGGGCCAGGCAACAAAAAGCCCCAGTAGCAGGGCAGCTACTGGGGCCATCGTTTCTGGCGGAGCAGGCGGGATTCGAACCCGCGGAGGGCTATTAACCCTCACACGCTTTCCAGGCGTGCGACTTAAACCGCTCATCCACCGCTCCGAGCCTTCGATTGTAGCAGTCGCTCAGGTCGGATTCGAAGGCTTGCCGGCCTGAACCATCCGCATGGCCGAAGCGATGAGTGCCGCCGTTTCGGTCATGTTGCTCGGCACGATCAGCGTGGTCTTGGAATCGGCCGCGACCTTGCCGTAAGCGTCGACCGCGCGTTCGGCCACCTTGAGCTGCACAGCCTGCTGGCCGCCCGGCTTCTCGATGGCCGCCGCCACGCGCTCGATGGCGTCTGCCGTCGCGGTCGCCACCGCGGTGATGGCGGCTGCCTCGCCCTGGGCGTTGTTGATCTGGGCCTGCTTTTCACCCTCGGAGCGGGCGATGAAGGCCTCGCGCTCGCCGGTGGCGATGTTGATCTGCTCCTGGCGGCGGCCTTCGGAGGCGGCGATCAGCGCGCGCTTGCCGCGCTCGGCGGTGATCTGCGCCTGCATGGCCAGCAGGATTTCCTTCGGCGGCGTCAGGTCCTTGATTTCGTAGCGCAGCACCTTCACGCCCCAGTTGAGCGCGGCCTCGTCGATGGCGGCCACCACCTGGGCGTTGATGACGTCGCGCTCCTCGAAGGTCTTGTCGAGCTCGAGCTTGCCGATCACGCTGCGCAGGGAGGTTTGTGCCAACTGGGTCACGGCCACGATGTAGTTCGACGAGCCGTAGCTCGCGCGCATCGGGTCGGTCACCTGGAAGTAGAGAATGCCGTCGACCTGCAGCTGCGTGTTGTCGCGCGTGATGCAGATCTGGCTCGGCACGTCGAGCGGGATTTCCTTCAGGCTGTGCTTGTAGGCCACCCGGTCGATGAACGGGATCAGGAAGTTGGGGCCCGGCGTCATGGTGCCGTGGTACTTGCCGAGGCGCTCGCGCACCCAGGCGTTCTGCTGCGGCACGAACTTGACCGACTGGCTGATGAAGATGATCGCGATGACCAGGATGATGAGGGGGACCGAGAATTCCATGGTGCTCTTCCTTTTTTCCGTGACTTTGAGTTCTGCGCGCTGACTGCTTACTGGATCTTGTCGACGACGAGGCGGCTGCCGACCACCTCCACCACGCGGTGCTCGCCGGTCGAGGGCGCATGGCCTGCGCGCTGGACCACCGTCCATTGGGCGCCGCGGTAGCGCACGGTGGCGGTGCCGTCGGGGTTCCAGGCCTCGACATGCACGCGTTCGCCGATGTCGAGGTTCACGTCGGGGTTGGTGCCGGCTTGTGCCGCCCGCGGGCGCTTGCGCTGGATCGAGTACCAGGCCAGCACGGCGCCCACGCCGATGACGGCCGCCACGATCAATTGGGTGACGGTGCCGAAGCCCAGGTGCGCCGAGATGGCCGCAGCCGCGAAGCCGGCGGCCAGCAGGAGAAGGTAGACCGTGCCCGAGAGCAGTTCGACCACGATGGCGGCCCCCGCTATCAGCCACCAGATGGTGGAATTCGCCATGACAGCTCCTCTTTTTTGCTTGTTCGATGCGCGCCATTCTGAGGCATGTCGGGCCATGCGCTTGTCCAGCGTAGGGCTACTGGCGCCAGCGCGGCGCCTCTTGCCGCCATGGCTGGAATGTCTTGCGCCAGGCTGACCAAATCCTTCATCCGAATTCCGTACACTTCGCGCCTCATTGCCTGTCCGGAGCCCCGCTCATGAAATTCCGCTTTCCCATCGTCATCATCGACGAGGACTTCCGCTCCGAAAACACCTCGGGCCTCGGCATTCGCGCGCTCGCGCAGGCCTTCGAAAGCGAGGGCTTCGAGGTTCTGGGCGTCACGAGCTATGGCGACCTGAGCCAGTTCGCCCAGCAGCAAAGCCGCGCCAGCGCCTTCATCCTGTCGATCGACGACGAGGAGTTCACCGTCGGCCCCGACCTCGACCCGGCCGTGCTGAGCCTGCGCAACTTCATCGGCGAGGTGCGCCGCAAGAACGCCGACGTGCCGATCTACATCTACGGCGAGACCAAGACCTCGCGCCACATCCCGAACGACATCCTGCGCGAGCTGCACGGCTTCATCCACATGTTCGAGGACACGCCCGAATTCGTGGCGCGCCACATCATCCGCGAGGCCAAGAGCTACCTCGAGGGCGTGCAGCCGCCGTTCTTCAAGGCGCTGATCGACTATGCGGAAGACGGCTCGTACTCGTGGCACTGTCCGGGCCACTCGGGCGGCGTGGCGTTCCTGAAGAGCCCGGTGGGCCAGATGTTCCACCAGTTCTTCGGCGAGAACATGCTGCGCGCCGACGTCTGCAACGCCGTGGAAGAGCTCGGCCAGCTGCTCGACCACACCGGCCCGGTGGCGGCCAGCGAGCGCAATGCGGCGCGCATCTTCAATGCCGACCATTGCTTCTTCGTGACCAACGGCACCAGCACCAGCAACAAGATGGTGTGGCACCACACGGTGGCGCCCGACGACGTGGTGGTGGTGGACCGCAACTGCCACAAGTCGATCCTGCACGCGATCATCATGACCGGCGCGATTCCGGTGTTCATGAAGCCCACGCGCAACCACTTCGGCATCATCGGCCCGATCCCGAAGAGCGAGTTCGAGCAGAGCGCCATCAAGGCCAAGATCAAGGCCAACCCGCTGCTCGCCGACGTGGACCCCAACAAGGTCAAGCCGCGCGTGATGACGCTCACGCAATCGACCTACGACGGCGTGATCTACAACACCGAGACCATCAAGAACATGCTCGATGGCTACGTCGATACGCTGCATTTCGACGAGGCATGGCTGCCGCATGCCGCCTTCCACCCGTTCTACGGCGCCTACCACGCCATGGGCAAGCGCCGCGTGCGGCCCAAGGATTCGCTGGTGTTCGCCACGCAGTCCACGCACAAGCTGCTGGCCGGCATCAGCCAGGCCAGCCACGTGCTGGTGCAGGACTCGCAGAATCGCGCGCTCGACCGGGACCTCTTCAACGAGGCCTACCTGATGCACTCGTCCACGAGCCCGCAGTACGCGATCATCGCGAGCTGCGACGTGGCCGCCGCGATGATGGAGCCGCCCGGCGGCACCGCGCTGGTGGAGGAGAGCATCCTCGAAGCGCTCGACTTCCGCCGCGCCATGCGCAAGGTCGAGGAAGAGTTCGGCAAGGACGAGTGGTGGTTCAAGGTCTGGGGCCCCGAGAAGCTCGTCGACGAAGGCATCGGCCGCGCCGACGACTGGATCATGAAGGGCGAGAAGGACGGAAAGCCCAGGAGCAAGAAGTCGCCGCGCAACTGGCACGGCTTTGGCGAACTGGCCGACGGCTTCAACATGCTCGACCCGATCAAGTCGACCATCGTGACGCCGGGCCTCGACCTCGAAGGCAACTTCGCCGAGACCGGCATCCCCGCGAGCGTGGTGACCAAGTTCCTCGCCGAGCACGGCGTGATCGTGGAGAAGACCGGGCTCTACAGCTTCTTCATCATGTTCACCATCGGCATCACCAAGGGCCGCTGGAACACGCTGCTCACGGCGCTGCAGCAGTTCAAGGACGACTACGCGCGCAACCAGCCGATGTGGCGGATTCTTCCGGAGTTCTGCCAGCAGCACCCGGGCTACGAGCGCCTGGGCCTGCGCGACCTGTGCCAGCACATCCACCAGCTCTACGCACGCTACGACGTGGCGCGCCTGACGACCGAGATGTACCTGAGCGACCTCACGCCGGCGATGAAGCCGAGCGACGCCTTCGCCCACATCGCGCACCGCAAGACCGAGCGCGTGGAGATCGACGAGCTCGAGGGCCGCATCACCACGAGCCTGATCACGCCGTACCCGCCGGGCATTCCGCTGCTGATTCCGGGCGAGGTGTTCAACAAGAAGATCGTCGACTACCTCAAGTTCTCGCGCGAGTTCAACCTGCAGTGCCCGGGCTTCGAGACCGACATCCACGGCCTCGTGGCGCGCATCGACGAGACCGGCAAGAAGCGGTACTACGCCGACTGCGTTCGCAAGAGCAGCTGATCGTTCAGGAGCGCGGGGCGGGGGCGTCTTCGCGCACCCGCATGAAGCGCGCGAACCGCGGCAGGCCGCTGGCATTGGTGCCGTTGTAGCGGTAGGTGACCCAGGTGCCGATGGCGGGCGGGTTTTCGCGTTCGGCGTCGGTCAATCCGCTGCCGAGCTTGAAGCGCTTGCCTTCAGGTGTCTCGACGATGAGCGCGCCCAGCCGGCTGCCGTTCCTGCCCTTGCCGGCCGCATGGCCCACCACGCGCGCTTCGGCATCGTCATAGGGCTTGACCTTGAGCAGGTCGTTGTTGCGCTCGCCACGGTAGAGCGAGCCGCCGCGGTGCAGCACCAGGCCTTCGCCGCCCATCTTCACCGTCTTGTCGAGCAGGGCCTGCAGCTCGGCGTGCGTGGTGGCGCGCTCTTGCGGCACCAGGACGACCCAGGGCGCGCCGGTGATCGGCAGCAGCTTGCGCAAGGCCGCCAGGCGCGACGTGAAGTCGCCGGGCTGGGCCGGCATGTCGAACACCATGAAGCGCATCTCGCGCCAGGCGGTATCGTTCGGCGTCTGGCTGCGCACGGTGGACACGGCATGCGCAAACCGGCCGCGGCCCGCCCACAGCTCGCCATCCAGCGGCTGCCTCGGCAGCAATGCGGTGAACCAGGCCGGCGCCGCGACGGGTTCGCCGCCGCGTGTCCAGAGCTGCTTGCCGTCCCAGTAGCCGCGCACGCCGTCGTATTTCTCGCTGACCCAATGGTCGGCCAGCGACATGCCGGGGCGGTAGACCTCGGCCAGCATCAGGGCCGGGGCGGCATTGCGTGCGAGCGCCGGACGGGCCAGGGCCACGCCCAGCGTCGCGAGCAGAAGGGAGCGTCGATTCAGCACGGTGCTATGAAATAAATAGCGGCTCACGGCCGCCGGGCAGCCAGCTTATTCCGCCATGCCCCCGACGACATTGCTGAAGCCGCCGTCCACGTAGGTGATCTCGGCCGTCACGCCGCTGGCCAGGTCGCTCAGCAGGAAGGCGGCCACGTTGCCCACTTCCTCGATCGTCACGTTGCGCCGGATCGGCGAGGCGTCGGCCACGGCCGCCAGCATCTTGCCGAAGCCCTTGATGCCGCTCGCAGCCAGCGTCTTGATCGGGCCGGCGCTGATGCCGTTCACCCGCATGCCCTTGGGGCCGAGCGAGGCGGCGGTGTAGCGCACCGAGGCTTCGAGCGAGGCCTTGGCCAGGCCCATGGTGTTGTAGTTGGGCAGTGCGCGTTCGGCGCCCAGGTAGGTCAGCGTCAAGAGGGCCGACTTGTCGTTGAGGTAGGGCAGGGCCGCCTTGGCCATCGCCGGGAAGCTGTAGGCGCTGATGTCGTGCGCGATCTTGAAGCCTTCGCGCGAGAGGCCGTCGAGGAAGTCGCCTGCGATGGCTTCGCGCGGGGCGAAGCCGATGCTGTGCACGAAGCCGTCGAATCGGGGCCAGGCCTGGGCGAGATCGGCGAAGAGCTTGTCGATCTGCGCGTCGTCGCTCACGTCGCAGTCGAAAATCAGTTTCGAGCCGAAGTCTGCGGCATATTCGGTGATACGGTCCTTGAACCGCTCGCCGACATAACTGAAGGCGAGCTCCGCGCCTTGTTCGTGGCACGCCTTGGCGATGCCGTAAGCGATCGAGCGATTGCTCAACACACCGGTGATCAACAGTTTTTTGCCGGAAAGAAAGCCCATGAAGTTGCCTCGTGAAAATCTTGGGCAGAATTCTCGCATGCGGTTTCTCCGGGTCTGGTGGTTGTTGGTGTGTGCGGCTCCTGTGTGGGCAGCGCATGGATATGCACTCTGGGACGACCTGAAATACGCGCCGGGCTTCACTGCCTTCGACTACGTCAACCCCGACGCGCCCAAGGGCGGCGAGTTGCGTCTCGTCAGCAACTTGCGCGTTTCCACCTTCGACAAGTACAACCCGTTCACCATCAAGGGCTCGGCACCGGCCTACCTCGACGGCCTGATCTTCGAGTCGCTGCTGACCGGCTCGATGGACGAGACCGCCTCGGGCTATGGCCTGCTGGCCGAGGACGTGACGGTCGCGCCCGACCGCCGCAGCGTGACGTTCCGCCTGCGGCCCGAGGCGAAGTTCCACAACGGCATGCCGGTCGAGGCGGCCGACGTGAAGCACAGCTACGACACGCTGATCGGCCCCTTCACCTCGCCGGGCTACAAGACCCTGCTGCAGGAGGTCGATGGCGCCGACGTGCTCGACAGGCGCACCATCCGCTTCCGCTTCAAGACGCCGAACCGCGAACTGCCGCTGATCGTCGGCAGCCTGCCGGTCTTCAGCCGCGCCTGGGGCGTGGAAAACGGCAGGGCCAAGCCTTTCGACCAGGTGGTGATGGACATCCCCATCGGCAGCGGTGCCTACAAGATCGGGCCGGTGCGCTTCGGCAAGGACATCACCTACGTGCGCGACCCCAACTACTGGGGGGCCAACCTGGCGGTGAACCGCGGCAGCCACAACTTCGACCGCATCACCATCAAGATCTACAAGGACAACACGGCCCGGCTCGAGGCACTGAAGGCCGGCGAGTTCGACATGATGAGTTTCTATTCGGCTGGCGACTGGGCGCGCCGGGTGAACGGCAAGCGCTTCGACACCGGTGAACTCATCAAGCGGGAGTTCCAGCACAAGAAGCCCGCGGGCTTCCAGAGCTTCGTGCTGAACAGCCGCCGCGACAAGCTGAAGGACCCGCGCGTGCGCGAGGCCCTGGGCCTCGCGCTGGACTACGAGTGGATGAATCGCCAGATGTTCTACGGCGGCTATCCGCGCGTGAAGGACCTGTTCGGCAACACCGATTGCGAGGCCCAGGGCCTGCCGTCCGCCGAGGAAAAGGCCTTGCTGGAACCCTGGCGCGGCAAGATCCCCGATGCGAGCTTCGGCCCGATGTACACCCCGCCCACCACCGAGGGGCAGGACCAGTCGCTGCGCAACAACCTGCGCCGCGCCCGCGCGCTGCTGAAGGAGGCCGGCTGGGAGTACCGCGACGGTGCCCTGCGCAACGCCAAGGGCGAGGCCCTGACGATCGAGTTTCTCGACAGCAAGGAGGGCGGTGCGCGCACCGTGTCGCCATGGATGCGCAACCTCGAGAAGCTGGGCATTGTCCTGAACTTCGCCAGCGTCGACTACGCGCTCTACCAGGAGCGTCTCGACCGCTTCGACTTCGAGATGACCAGCATCGCGTTCCAGGGCACCAACAACCCCGGCCAGCAGTTGCTCGAAATCTTCGGCAGCAAGGCGGCCAAGACGGAAAGCTCGGGCAACTACATGGGGGTGTCCAGTCCCGCGGTCGACGCCTTGCTCAAGGACATCGTCGATGCCGACACCAAGGCCGAACTGCTGCCCGCGTGCCGCGCGCTGGACCGGGTCATCATGCACAGCCACTACCTGATTCCCCAGTGGACGCTGTCCGCATACCGCCTCGTCTACGACGACTGGCGCCTGGCCTTCAAGGCACCGATGCCGCCCTATGCAACGGCCGAAGGCTGGGTCATGGGGATCTGGTGGGCAAAGCCGCCGAGGCCGTCGAAGCCATAGAAGAGAAAGAACCCCGCCATGCTCTCCTATGTCCTCAAGCGACTGCTGCTGTTCATTCCCACGCTGCTGGGCGTGCTGCTGGTCACTTTCGTGGTGATCCAGTTCGTGCCGGGAGGGCCTGTGGAGCAGTACCTGGCCGAAGCGAAAAGTGCGGGGGCCGCCGGCGGCGGTGGCGGCTTCGAGTCGGGCGGCGGCTCCTACCGGGGCAACCAGGGCGTCGACCCCAAGCGGCTGGCGCAGATCAAGGCGCTCTACGGCTTCGACAAGCCGCCTCACGAGCGCCTTTGGCAAATGCTCGGCCAGTTCGCGCGCTTCGACCTCGGCAGGAGTTTCTTCCAGAACAAGGACGTGTGGACGCTGATCCTCGAGAAGCTGCCGGTGTCGATCAGCCTCGGCCTCTGGACCTTCTTCATCAGCTACGGCGTGGCGGTGCCGCTGGGCGTCGCCAAGGCGGTGAGGGCGGGGACGCGCTTCGACCTGATCAGCACGCTGATCGTGCTCGTTGGCTACGCCATTCCGGGCTTTGTGCTCGGCGTGGCGCTGCTGGTGGTCTTCGGCGGGCAGTTGCAGTGGTTTCCGTTGCGCGGACTGACCTCATCCAACTGGGACGAACTGAGCTGGGGCGCGCGCATCGTCGACTACCTCTGGCACATCGCGCTGCCGGTCACGGCCATGGTGCTCGGCAGCTTCGCGGTGACGGCCATGCTCACCAAAAATGCCTTCCTCGAGGAGATCCGCAAGCAGTACGTGCTGACCGCCCGGGCCAAGGGACTGGGCGAGCGGCAGGTGCTGTGGAAGCATGTGTTCCGCAATGCGCTGATCCCGATCATCACGGGCTTGCCCTCGGCCTTCATCGGCGCCTTCTTCGCGGGCTCGTTGCTGATCGAAACCCTGTTTTCGCTCGACGGCCTTGGCTTGCTGGGCTACGAGAGCGTGATCCGCCGCGACTACCCGGTGGTGCTCGGCACCCTGTACCTCTTCACGCTGATCGGCCTGGTGACCAAGCTGATTTCCGACCTTTGCTATGTCTGGGTGGACCCGCGTGTCAAATTCGATTGAGAGCGCCATGCCCATCGCCGTACCGGCCGACGTGGGCGCCACGCCCGCGCCGAAGACGACAACCGCCCACATCTCGCCCGGCCGCCGCGCCTGGCTTCGCTTCAAGCGCAACCGGCTTGGCTACTGGAGCCTGGTGATCTTCGCCGTGATGGTGGTGCTGAGCCTGTTCGCCGAGGTGCTGTCCACCGACAGGCCGCTGGTTCTCCGCTACGAAGGGCGCACCTATTTCCCCGTGCTGCGCGACTACTCCGAGAAGACCTTCGGCGGCGACTTCGAGACGCCGGCCGACTACCTCGATCCCTTCATCCGCGATCGCATCACCCGGGGCGACAACTGGGCGATCTACGCGCCCAACCCCTACGGACCGAAGACGCTCAACTACTTCGCCAAGGCGCCGAGCCCGGCCGCTCCGACGGGCGACAACTTTTTCGGCACCGACGACCGCGGCCGCGACCTGCTGGCGCAGCTCATCTACGGCTTTCGCGTGAGCGTGCTGTTCGGCCTGGCGCTGACCGCCATCGGTACGGTGCTGGGTGTGGCGGCGGGAGCGGTGCAGGGCTATTTCGCGGGCAAGACCGATCTCGCGTTCCAGCGCTTCATCGAAATCTGGAGCTCGATGCCGGAGCTCTACCTGCTGATCATCTTCAGCGCGATCTTCGCGCCCAGCGTGGCGTTGCTGCTGATCCTGCTGAGCCTGTTCGGCTGGATGGGGTTGGCCGACTACGTGCGCGCCGAGTTCCTGCGCAATCGCCAGATGGACTACGTGCGCGCCGCGCGCGCCCTGGGCGTGAGCAACCTGCAGATCATGTGGCGCCACATCCTGCCCAACAGCATGGTCCCGGTCGTGACCTTCCTGCCGTTCCGGATGAGCGCGGCGATCCTGGCGCTCACATCCCTCGACTTCCTGGGGCTGGGCGTGCCGCCGGGCACGCCGTCGCTGGGCGAACTGCTGAGCCAGGGCAAGGCCAACATCGACGCCTGGTGGATCTCGATCTCCACCTTCGGCGTGCTGGTCGTCACGCTGATGCTGCTGACCTTCATGGGCGACGCGCTGCGCGATGCGCTCGATCCGCGGAAGGCCGACAAGTGAGCGGCACCGCAACGAAGAATCCCCTGCTCGACGTGAAGGGCCTGCGGGTCTCCTTTGGCGGCAAGGCGGTGGTGCACGGTGTCGATGTCCAGATCGCCGCCGGCGAAAAGCTTGCGCTGGTGGGCGAGTCGGGTTCGGGCAAGACCGTCACTGCGCTGTCGCTGCTGCGGCTGGTGCAGAACGCCGATCTTGCCGGTGTCGCAAGACTCTTCGGCCGCGAAGGCTCGCAGGGCCCGCGCGACCTGCTGGCGATCCCCGAGCGCGAACTGCGAGGCATCCGCGGCAAGGAGATCGCGATGATCTTCCAGGAGCCGATGACTGCGCTCAACGCGCTCTACACCGTGGGCGACCAGATCGCCGAAGTGCTCGAGCTGCACGAGGGGCTGTCCGCCCGTGCTGCGCAGGCGGCGGCCGTCCAGTTGCTCGCCGACACGGGCATTCCCGAGCCGGCGCGGCGGGCGAGGTCGTTCCCGCACCAGCTGTCGGGCGGCCAGCGCCAGCGCGCCATGATCGCCATGGCGCTCGCCTGCAAGCCGCGCCTGCTGCTGGCCGACGAGCCGACCACCGCCCTCGACGTCACTGTGCGTGCCCAGATCCTCGAGCTGCTGGCCGACCTCCAGCGCAAGTACGGCATGGCCGTGCTGCTGATCACCCACGACCTGAATCTGGTGCGCCGCTTTGCCGACCGCGTGGCGGTGATGGAGAACGGCCACATCGTCGAGCACGGCGCCGTGGCCACCGTGTTCGATGCCCCGCAGCACGCCTACACCCGCAAGCTGATCGACAGCCATCCGGCGCGCGACGTGGCGGCGGTGGCCGCGCGGGCCGACGCCGCGCCGGTGCTCGAAGCCAAGGCCTTGCGCGTGAGCTACCCCGTGTCCAGGCCGGGCCTGGCCGGCTGGTTCCGCAAGGGTGAATTCGTCGCCGTGCAGGGCGCCGATTTCCGCATCGCGCCGGGCGAAACATTGGGCGTGGTCGGCGAGTCGGGGTCGGGCAAATCGACGCTGGCGCTTGCGGCGCTCGGGCTCCTGAAGCACCGGGGCGAGCTGAAGGTGGACGGCAAGGGCTGGGCGGTCGATCGCGCATCGGACCTGGCCTTGCGCCGCACGATGCAGGTGGTGTTCCAGGACCCGTTCTCCTCGCTCTCGCCGCGCATGACGGTCGAGCAGATCGTGGGGGAGGGACTGCGCGTCCATGCGCCGGAACTCGATACGGAGAAGCGCCGGGCCCGTTCGCTCGCGGCGCTGGCCGACGTGGGCCTGACCGAGGTGCAGTTTCCCTCGCTGCTCGACCGCTACCCGCACGAGTTCTCGGGTGGCCAGCGCCAGCGGCTGGCGATTGCGCGCGCGCTGATCGTCGATCCGCGGCTGCTGGTGCTCGACGAGCCCACCAGTGCGCTCGACGTCACGATCCAGAAGCAGGTGCTCGGCCTCCTGCAGCGCCTGCAGCGGGAGCGGGGGCTGAGCTACCTGCTGATCACGCACGATGTCGAGGTGATCCGCGCCATGGCGCACCAGGTCATCGTGATGAAGGACGGGGCCATCCTTGAAGCCGGGCCGGTCGAGCGGGTGCTCGACGCGCCCGCGCATCCTTACACGCAGAAACTGGTGGCGGCTGCGCTGCTGGAATAGAACGAAGAGAGATCAGGAAATGTCGGAAAACGGACAGGGCCGGCGGGGAGCCTGGCGCGCGGCGCTGGCCTGCATGGTCACGCTGGCGGTGGCAATGGGCCTCGGGCGCTTCGCCTTCACGCCCATGCTGCCCATCATGCTGCACGAGGGAAAGCTGGAGCTGGCCGCGGGCGGCGTGCTGGCGTCGCTCAATTACCTGGGCTATTTCCTTGGCGCCGTCAGCTGCGCGGCCATCGGGGTCAAGGCGTCGAGCATGGTGCGGGGCGGGTTGGTCGCCACCGCGGCATTGCTGATCGGCATGGGCCTGCTTCACAGCTTCACGGGCTGGGGCATCCTGCGCGCCGCCGCCGGCGTGATGAGCGCCTGGGTCTTCGTGTTCGCCTCGGGCTGGGGCCTGCGGCGGCTGGCGGAAACGAACGCGCCGGCATTGGCTGGCGTGATCTACACCGGGCCAGGTATCGGTATCGCAATGACCGGGCTGCTCGGCGGGGCCCTGGGACGCTGGGGCTCGGAAGTGGGGTGGATCGGCCTGGGCCTGCTGGCGGTGGTGCTCGTCGCCGCCATCTGGCGGGTGTTCGACGACGGTGAAGTGGCGCACGGCAGCGCAGGCGCCTCGGGTGCGCCTGCTCCGGCCCGCGGCATGGCGGCTTCCGGGGCAGCACGCAGCGACGCGATCTGGCTGGTTGCGCTCTACGGGCTGGCCGGCTTCGGATACATCATTACCGCCACATTCCTGCCCGTGATTGCGCGCCAGGCGCTGCCGGGTTCGCCGTGGCCCGACTTCTTCTGGCCGCTGTTCGGCGCAGCCATCATTCCCGGCGCGCTGATCGGCGCCCGCGCACCCACCCATTGGGACAACCGCTTGCTGCTGGCGGCGGCCTATGCGTTGCAGGCGCTCGGCGTGGTGCTGTCGGTGGCGTGGCCCACCATCGTCGGTTTTGCCTTGGGCAGCCTGTTGCTCGGCATGCCGTTCACCGCCATCACGCTTTTTGCGATGCGGGAAGCGCGCCGGCTGCGCGGCAATGCCGCCGCCGGGCTGATCGGCTATGCCACGGCGTCTTATGGGGTGGGGCAGATCATCGGCCCGCTGTTCGCCGCGCCGCTGGCCCAGCGCACGGGCTCTTTCGAGCAGCCGCTCCTGGTTGCGGCGGCGGCATTGGCGGTCGGCGCGGCGCTGTTTGCGGTGGTCTGGTCGAAATCTCGCCGTCTGGCACCCGTCTGAGCCGCGATGCCCCTTCATTTATCACACGAATAGCATATAATTCGAGGCTCACGACCAAACGGGCGGGTACCAACCGCCCGTTTTTTTTGGTCTATGCATTCTTGATCATTCAGTGGCATTCGGCATCCGTGGCGGGCGGGTGGCGCGAATCCCGTATTTAAAAGGCACCTTCGAACACGTGGCATTGCAGCAAATAGTGGAACAAACCGTGGCCGGTCTCGGCTACGACCTGGTCGAGATCGAGCGCTCGGCCGGGGGGTTGCTGCGCGTGACGATTGATTTGCCCTGGACGGCCCCCACCTCCGAAGCTGTGGCTGCCGGCGTGCCCGAGCCCTTCGTGACGGTCGAGGACTGCGAGAAGGTGACCCGGCAGCTGCAGTTCGCGCTGGAGGTCGATGGTGTCGATTACAAGCGGCTCGAGGTGTCCTCGCCGGGTATCGACAGGCCGTTGCGCAACGAGCAGGATTTCGAGCGTTTTGTGGGCGAGGTGATCGACATCACGCTCAAGGCGCCCATGGGCGCGGCGGCGGCGGGTCAGGTGTCGGCCAATCGCAAGAAATTTCGCGGCACGCTGGAGCGTGCCGAAAAGGCGGAAGGGGCTGATGCAGCCCCGGGCTGGCAAATCGTCTGGAGCGATGCGCCGGAGCCCAAGCCGGGTCAAAAAGTGAGCAAGAAGCGCGCGCCTGCACCGTTGCATGCGCTGGGCTTCGTGCTGGACGAGCTGCGCGATGCGCGGCTCGCGCCGATTGTGGATTTCAAGGGCCGCAAGGCCAAAACCCAACAGGGTTTTTCGGATATTGACGACGGAACGAATGTTTCGGACTGACTAGAGGAGTGGTGGCATGAATCGCGAAATGTTGATGTTGGTGGATGCGATCTCGCGCGAGAAGAACGTCGAGCGCGACGTCGTCTTCGGCGCGGTCGAATCCGCACTGGCGCAAGCCACCAAGAAGCTCCATCAGGGCGACGTGGACATTCGCGTCGCGGTCGATCGCGACAGCGGCGACTACGAAACCTTCCGCCGCTGGCACGTCGTTCCCGACGAGGCCGGCCTGCAGCTGCCCGACCAGGAAATCCTCCTGTTCGAAGCCAAGGAAGAAATGTCCGACATCGAAGTCGGCGAGTACATCGAGGAAGCGGTGGACTCGGTGCCGATCGGCCGCATCGGTGCCATGGCCGCCAAGCAGGTCATCCTGCAGAAGATCCGCGACGCGGAGCGCGAGATGCTGCTCAACGACTTCATGTCGCGCGGCGACAAGATCTTCGTGGGCACCGTCAAGCGCCTGGACAAGGGCGACATCATCGTGGAGGCCGGCCGCGTCGAAGGGCGCCTGCGCCGCAGCGAGATGATCGCCAAGGAAAACCTGCGCAACGGCGACCGCGTGCGGGCCATGATCATGGAGGTCGACCTGACGCTGCGCGGCGCGCCGATCATCCTGTCGCGCTCAGCCCCCGAGTTCATGATCGAGCTGTTCCGCCAGGAAGTGCCCGAAATCGAACAGGGCCTGCTCGAAATCAAGAGCTGCGCCCGTGACCCGGGTTCGCGCGCCAAGATCGCCGTGCTCTCGCACGACAAGCGTGTCGATCCGATCGGCACCTGCGTCGGCGTGCGCGGCACCCGCGTCAACGCCGTGACGAACGAACTCGCCGGCGAGCGCGTCGACATCGTGCTGTGGAGCGAAGACCCGGCGCAGTTCGTGATCGGTGCCCTGGCCCCGGCCAACGTGTCGTCGATCGTGGTGGACGAGGAAAAGCACGCCATGGACGTGGTGGTCGACGAGGAAAACCTCGCGATCGCCATCGGCCGCGGCGGCCAGAACGTGCGCCTTGCTTCCGACCTCACCGGCTGGAAGATCAACATCATGGACGCCAACGAGTCGGCCCAGAAGCAGGCGACCGAAACGGATGCCAGCCGCAAGCTCTTCATGGAAAAGCTCGATGTCGACGAGGAAATCGCCGACATCCTGATCGCCGAGGGCTTCAACAGCCTCGAGGAAGTGGCCTATGTGCCGATCTCCGAAATGCTCGAGATCGAAGCGTTCGACGAAGACACCATCAATGAGCTGCGCTCGCGTGCCAAGGATGCGCTGCTGACCATGGAAATCGCCAAGGAAGAGGGCGTCGAGACCGTCTCGCAGAATCTGCGCGACCTCGAAGGCTTGGACCCCGAGCTGATTCCCAAGCTGATCGAGGCGGGTGTGAACACCCGCGACGACCTCGCCGACCTCGCGGTCGATGAACTCACCGAGATCACCGGCCAAAGCGCCGATGACGCCAAAGCCCTCATCTTGAAAGCCCGCGAACATTGGTTCGCCGGCCAAGAGTGATGGTCATGGAGGCACGAAACCAATATGTCCAGTACCACTGTCGCCGAGTTCGCGAACGAGCTCAAGAAGACTCCCGAAACCTTGCTTGACCAGCTCAAGAGCGCAGGCGTGCCCAAAGCGGCCGCCACCGATGCACTCACTGAGGCTGACAAGCAGCGCCTGCTCGGCCACCTCAAAGCCAGCCATGGCACCGTCGAGCCCGAGCGCAAGAAGATCACGCTGACCAAGAAGTCGACCAGCGAGATCAAGCAGGCCGACGCCACCGGCCGCGCCCGCACCATCCAGGTCGAGGTGCGCAAGAAGCGCACCTTCATCCAGCGCGACGAAGGCCACCCGGCCACGGCCGAAGCGCAGCAGGCGGCCGAAGCGCCGACGGCTGCGCCCGCGGTCCCCGGCATCGACGAAGCCGAGCTGGCCCGCCGTGAAGAAGAGGCGCGCCGCCAGGCCGAGCTGATCCGTCGCCAGGAAGAAGAGCTGGCCGAGAAGCGCCGCCTGCGCGAAGAAGCCGAAGCCCGCGAACGCGAGCAGGCCGAAAAGGCCGAGCGCGCCGAACAGGCCGAGCAGGAGGCTGCGCGCATCGCTGCGGAGAAGAAGGCCGCTGCCGCAGCTGCCGCCGCGCCTGCGAAGGAAGCCGCCAAGCCGGTCGCTGCGCCTGTCGCAGCCGCTGCAGCCGCGGCGGAACAGCAGGCCGCCGATACCAAGCTGGCTGCCCAGACCGCCGCCACGCAGGCCAAGGAAGACGCCAAGGCCAAGGCCGCCGCGGAGTCGAAGGCCCGTGCCGACGAGGAAGCCGCCCGCGCCAAGGACCTGGACGAGCGTCGCCGCAAGGCACTCGCCGAGGCCGAAGCCATTCGCGCCATGATGAACGCGCCGGCCCGCGTGCTGGTGCCGCACAAGGCGCCCGAGAAGCCGCAGCCCGAAAAGGCCGCGGTCAAGGGCACGCTGCACAAGCCGACCGCGCCCGCAGCGCGTGCCGGCGCTCCGGCCGCGCCTGGCGCTGCCGCCGCACCCGGTGCAGCCGCCGGTGCCGGCAAGGAAGTCAAGTCGGCCAAGCTCTCGTCGAGCTGGGCAGGCGACCCTGCCAAGAAGAAGGAAATCAAGACCCGCGGCGATGCCAGCGGTGGTGTCGGCCGCGGCAACTGGCGCGGAGGCCCGCGCGGCCGTCGCGGCAACGACCGCGGTGGCCATGAAGAGCATGTGCCGGCCGCACCGGTCGAGGCGCGCATTCTCGAAGTGCACGTTCCCGAAACCATCACGGTGGCCGAACTCGCGCACAAGATGGCCGTCAAGGCCGGCGAAGTCATCAAGCAATTGATGAAGCTGGGCCAGATGGCGACCATCAACCAGTCGCTCGATCAAGACACCGCCATGATCCTGGTGGAGGAAATGGGTCACAACGCGGTGGTTGCCGCGCTGGACGATCCGGAAGCCTTCACCGACGAGGACGTGTCGGCGCAAACCGCCGAGGCCCTGCCGCGCGCACCGGTCGTGACCGTCATGGGTCACGTCGACCACGGCAAGACCTCGCTGCTCGACTACATCCGCCGCGCCAAGGTCGCCGCGGGCGAAGCCGGCGGCATCACGCAGCACATCGGTGCCTACCACGTGGAAACCGAACGCGGCATGGTGTCGTTCCTCGACACCCCGGGTCACGAGGCCTTCACGGCCATGCGTGCCCGCGGTGCGCAGGCCACCGACATCGTGATCCTGGTGGTGGCGGCCGACGACGGCGTCATGCCCCAGACCAAGGAAGCCATCAAGCACGCGAAGGCGGCTGGTGTGCCGATCGTGGTCGCGATCAACAAGATCGACAAGCCCGATGCCAACCTGGATCGCGTGAAGCAGGAACTGGTGGCCGAGGAGGTCGTGCCCGAGGAGTACGGCGGCGACGTCCCGTTCGTCGGCGTGTCGGCCAAGACCGGCCAGGGCATCGACGACCTGCTCGAGCAGGTGCTGCTGCAGGCCGAAGTGCTGGAACTCAAGGCGCCGGTGGATGCCGCCGCCAAGGGCCTGGTCATCGAAGCCCAGCTCGACAAGGGCCGCGGCCCGGTCGCCACCGTGCTGGTTCAGTCCGGTACGCTCAAGACCGGCGACGTGGTGCTGGCCGGCTCGACCTACGGCCGCGTGCGCGCCATGCTGGACGAGGACGGCAAGCCGACCAAGTCCGCGGGTCCGTCGATCCCGGTCGAGATCCAGGGCCTGACCGAAGTGCCGCAGGCCGGCGACGAGTTCATGGTGATGGGCGACGAGCGCCGTGCGCGCGAAATCGCGACCTACCGTGCCGGCAAGTTCCGCAACACCAAGCTGGCGAAGGCCCAGGCCGCGAACCTGCAGAACATGTTCACCGACCTGTCGGCGGGCGAAGTCCAGACGCTGCGCATCATCATCAAGGCCGACGTGCAGGGCTCGCAGGAAGCGCTGGCCCAGTCGCTGCTCAAGCTGGCGACCGACGAGGTCAAGGTGCAGATCGTGTATGCCGGCGTGGGTGGTATCAGCGAAAGCGACATCAACCTGGCCATCGCCTCGAAGGCGGTCGTGATCGGCTTCAACGTGCGTGCCGATGCCGGCGCGCGCAAGCTGGCCGAAGGCAACGGCGTGCAGCTGAACTACTACAGCATCATTTACGACGCCGTGGACGAGATCAAGGTTGCGATGTCGGGCATGCTGGCACCGGAGCGCCGCGAGGAAATCATCGGCTCGGCCGAGATCCGCACGGTGTTCGTGGCCTCGAAGATCGGTACGGTCGCGGGTTCGTACATCACCTCGGGTTCTGTCAACCGCAGTGCGCATTTCCGCCTGCTGCGCGACAACGTGGTGATCTACACCGGCGAGATCGACTCGCTCAAGCGTCTGAAGGACGACGTGCGCGAAGTCCGCGAAGGTTTCGAGTGCGGTATCAAGCTCAAGAACTTCAACGACATCAAGGAAGGCGACCAGCTCGAGTTCTTCGAAATCAAGGAGATCGCGCGTACGCTGTAAGGCACATCGCGATATCGGGCTCGCTGCCACCTTGCGGCGGCTTGCACCGAGCCCGATCTCGCGACGCTAGTGATCGATCCAAATGCCTAAGAAAAAAGCAGCCGCCCCCAACCGCGCCTTCAAGGTCGCCGATCAGATCCAGCGTGATCTGACGGAGCTGATCGCGCGCGAGTTGAAGGACCCGCGCGTGGGCATGGTCACGCTCCAGGCCGTCGAGGTCACGCCCGACTACGCGCATGCGAAGGTCTTCTTCAGCCTGCTCACGGGCGACGTGGAAGAGACGACCGAGGCGCTGAACCAGGCCGCGGGCTTCCTGCGCAACGGCCTGTTCAAGCGCCTTCACATCCACACCGTGCCGACGCTGCACTTCGTGTTCGACCGCACCACCGAGCGTGCGGCCGACATGAACGCGCTCATCGCACAAGCCGTCGCTTCGCGCTCGAAAGACGACTAGCCATGAACGCGCCACGCACAAGGGTGCAGCGGCGCCCTGTGCATGGGGTGTTGCTGCTCGACAAACCGCTGGGGTTCTCCAGCAACCAGGCCTTGCAGAAGGCCAAGTGGCTGCTGCGCGCCGAGAAGGCGGGCCACACGGGCACGCTCGACCCGCTGGCCACCGGCGTGCTGCCGCTGTGCTTCGGCGCCGCCACCAAGTTCAGCCAACTGCACCTGGACGCTGACAAGACCTACGTGGCCACCGCTCGCCTTGGCGTGAAGACGTCCACCGGCGATGCCGAGGGCGAGGTGATTTCCGAACGCCCGGTCCATGTCACGCCCGAAGACCTCGCACGCGCCGAGGCGCACTTCACCGGCCCGATCCGCCAGGTGCCGCCGATGCACAGCGCGCTCAAGAAGGACGGCAAGGCGCTGTACGAGTACGCCCGCGAAGGCGTGGAGGTCGAACGGGCGCCGCGCGACGTGGTGATCCACAAGCTCGAGATCCGGGCGATCGACGATGCCACCATCCGCATCTTTGCCTCCGTCAGCAAGGGCACCTACATTCGCACCCTGGGCGAGGACATCGGCGAGGCGCTCGGCTGCGGCGCACACCTGACCTCGCTGCGGCGCGTCGCCACCGGCGGCTTTACCGAGGCCCAGTGCGTCACCATCGAGGCGCTGGAGGCCATGGACGAGGAAGAGCGCCTCGCGCAGCTCCTGCCGGCCGAGACGCTCGTGGGCGGCCACAGCCGCGTCACGCTGGGCACGGAAGATGCGGCACGTTTTCTTTCCGGCCTGCGCCGCCGCGGGGCCTGGACCGATGCGGACGAGGTTGCCGTCTTCGGCACCCAGCCGCCGGCCTTTCTAGGCACGGCCCACGTCAAGGCCGGCGAACTGATTCCGGGGCGCTTGCTGAACCCCATCGAAATCCAGCAAATTCTTTTGAACGCACAACAGACCGAAGCGACACCATGAGTACCAAGCAAATCCGCAA